>Ga0265327_10000126_pt1 | contig 166450 bp, 258 predicted proteins | sample 41621metaG_FD_202089 | JGI IMG/M metagenome (GOLD analysis project Ga0265327, IMG submission 202089) | Rhizosphere microbial communities from Carex aquatilis grown in University of Washington, Seatle, WA, United States - 4-16-21 metaG | ecosystem: Host-associated > Plants > Roots >...
TGTCTTCTCTCCGTGGTCAGCGTGTGATCGAGTAGCATTGAAAGACGGCAAGGTATTTTTCGTGGAATTCAAAAAGCCACAACAGGAGCTAAGCCCAATTCAACAACGTGTTCATGATGCGCTCCCGGATAATTATCTAGTTCTGTATTCTGGATAGTTGGCCGAGTCTGGTTTATGGCACTTGTCCCGAAAACAAGCGTGGGTAACACCACCGGGGGTTCAAATCCCTCACTATCCGCCAACGCCTCTATAGCACAAATGGCGGTGCAGCGCCCCCGTAAGGCGAAGGCTGTCAGTTCAAATCTGACTGGAGGCTCCATGCCGGTGACCTTTAGGAAAGGGCAGATGATTGGTATTCATCTGGAGTGATTTCGAGTATCACCATCGGCTCCATTGAAATTTTTTAGCCGGAAAGACTCCCGTTAAACTCGGGTGGCCCTCAGACTTTCATTAGGGAGGGGTATAGCTCAACGGTACTACAGACTTTAATTAGGGTAGTAGAGCATCCGCCAATTTGGAATAGGCAGACCGGACGGCCTTAATAAAGGACTAAATCCCCATCCGGAACCAAGTGGGCTTGTCGTTCAATTAGGAGGATTCCGCACTTGCAATGCGGGGACGACGGGGCAGAGCCGTCCGGGTCCACCAATTCCCTCATGGTTCAAAAGTAGAACAGACGCCTGATAAGCGTCAGACTTCCGTGCGATTCGGAATGAGGGAACCACTTTGTTATATTTTTCGTGTCCTGACGATTGGCCGGAAGGTCGAAACGCGGGGGTGCCTCGAAACCGAGGCCCGCGTAGACACGTACGAGACTATGGTCAAGCGGAACTGACGCCTCGCTGTCTACGAGGAAGCCGGGGTTCAACTCCCCGTAGTCTCGCCAATAGGTACGTAGCCCAATTTGGCAGAGGCCACAGGTCGAGGGCCTGTGTAGTGTGGGTTCGATGCCCGCCGTACCTACCATTTCAAATAACGCCTAGGTAGGCTAACGGCAAAGCCGCTAAGCTCAGAACTTAGTGATTGGAAGTTCAAATCTTCTCCTAGGCACCAACTTTTGGCCCGTTAGTCTAGTGGCAGAACGCTGGTCTCTCTAACCGGAAGCGCGAGTCCGATTCTCGCACGGGCTACCAAGTCTTTATGGGCTGTTCGTCTATCGGGAAGGATAGCGCCCTTTCAAGGCGTTGAGGTGGGTTCAACTCCCACACAGCCTACCAATTTTTGCGATGGTGGCTATGGCCGAGCGGCTGAGGCGGCGGACTGTGAATCCGTTTAGACGAGTTCAACTCTCGTTAGTCACCCCAACTTTCTAACTGGCCCGGAGTAGGGCGTTTCCCATGATGGGAGTCATGGGATAGCTGCTCCCACAGCGATAAGCGCCCTGCCACCGGCATTCGGTGTTATAGTGGTAACCGAAGGACATTTACCTATGGAGATCAAGGTCGAACAGGGCATCATCGGGGTTGTGAAGACTGAGGCAGAGAATGCAGCGACTGAGGCGGCGTGGCGGGAATGGTATCGAGCCAACTGCCGCGACTGCGGTAGTTCGGTAGGTTTGGTTCAATACGATACGTCATACGCTCTCTGTGACCGCTGTCGAGCGAAGGCAAAGAGATAGGATCAAAAAAATAGGGGGGCTGTGAAAGCCCCCCGTTTTCCTCAAGCGCGGATACCGCGCTCTCTTCCCAACCCGTTGCCCCGCGAGCGATGCAGCTTTACGACCCGACCTGCCGGATGATAGCGAAGGCTGTTCAACTCATGCCGCGTCTCATCGAGACGGTTGATGAGGGCGGCGATACGCCGCGCATCCTTCAGATCCATCGCCGAGTCTGCTCCGTCCACCTTGACGTTACCCATTGGTATGGGCCTCCTTTAAGCCCATGTGCATTATCAAAAATGGAAGCGTCAATTTCTAATCGTTTGTTTGTCTGGAACTGAGAGGTTAAAACGATGAAAGGCCATGCACGGATCCCCTCCCGAAGAAGACGGAGAAGGCGGTTCCGCACAAGAAGAAGGCGAAGCGGCAGAAGGCTGAGGAGCGAGATGTGGCTTTGGAACACGGTCGGTACGATGACTACCTGATCGACATGGATTCAGAGAACAGGAACTTTTGAGGAGGCTGTAATGGGTGTGGAGTTCAACGGGAAGTATTGCTACGGGTCGGACAAGACGTATCTCGGGTTGGAGCTTTTGGACGAACTGGAGTTCTCGGATCGGTCGTACTGCTTCGATACTCTCGTCGTCTGGCGCGATACCGAGGGCCGGGTTTTCGCAGCGCGGGATTCAGGTTGCTCCTGCCCGTCGCCGTTTGAGAACTACAACGACCTGTCCTCCTTCACCCGGATCTTCTCGGTAGCCGACTTGGAGGAGTTCTTCCATACCTATGACGGGAACAACTATCCGACCGTGGAAGACAAGGCAGCGTTCAAGGCAACGGTTCAGTCCGCGCTGGACGCCCTGAAGGGGCCGGATTCGTTCAAGCCTGTGCCGATGGGTTGTCGGCAATGAAGTGCAAGAATTGCAACGACGAAGGCTCTCTCCATATACCGCTTGCGTTCCGCGAAATGGATGCCCCTAACAGGGGCAACTGTCCGGTCTGTTGTCGTCGCTTTCGATTACATCGCCAACCGGTGTCGTCCAGTCCTGATGGCGTCTGGCAGGTATGCTACTGGCTTGGTATCTACCAGAATCGTGCGTGTGAGTTTGGAGAACACATGGAGGTCATCTCAACCGAGATCCACGATCCGCTGGTTGATCAGATGAAGAAGGTTAAAGCAGCCGTCGCGGGACTTCACTATGGAGACCTGAGGCGGATTTTCGAGATCCCGTAAATTCCAGTGAAGTATCCGTTTTTTGGCAGGAAGTTGGCGGGGTGCCGACGCCTGACTGTTAATCAGGATAAAGGCAGGTTCGACTCCTGCCCTGCCAGCCAATTCCAGTCAAGCTGAAGTGGGACAGCATCCGCCTGTTAAGCGGAGGGGTGTGGGTTCGATGCCCACGACTGGAGCCAGAGCCCGCGAGTAGGAAAGTAGCACTCCGTTCTTACAAATCGGAAAACACGGGGCAGTACCGTGGCGGGCTACCACTTAAATCCGAGGCGATTGCCTCTTTTCCGTGGCGATTGCCACAGATCGGTCGCTTGTCCCGTAGCTCAACGGCCAGAGCGGTCTCCTTATAAGAGACGGACGAAGGTTCAACTCCTTCCGGGACAACCAGTAAGGGTAGGTATGAAGAAGATTCCGAGTCTGTTTGAAAGAGACTGGAACGGCGACCGTTCCCGAGTTCTCAACAAGGTAACTCCCGGCTGCGAGTGGGTCATGGAGGGCCACGGCGTCCCGACCCGGAAGTGGGATGGCACCTGCTGCAAGGTCGAGGCTGGCCTCCTGCACAAGCGCTACGACGCCAAGCAGGGCAAGACGCCCCCGGAGGGCTTCGTACCGGCACAGGAGCCTGATCCGATTACTGGCCACTGGCCGGGTTGGCTTCCGGTCCGGGATGTTCCAGAAGATCGCTGGTTCCGCGAGGCGTGGAACAGCCTCAAATCTGGAACACTCAAGGACGGCACCTACGAACTTGTCGGACCGAAGATCAACGGCAACCCAGAGGGCTACGACCAGCACACGCTGATCCTGCACGGCTGGCAACCGTTCTACCGGTTCCCGACCCCGCCGACCTTTGAGACGGTACGAGACTTCCTAGAGGCGAATGTAATCGAGGGCATCGTTTGGCACAATCTCGATGGTAGAATGGCCAAGGCCAAGAGGATTGACTTCGGTTTTCCGTGGGGGAGCAGGAAGTGAAGAAGATCATCCATGTTAATCAAGCTGTGATCGTACGGAATCGCCGCCACTGCACGAACGATCCGCCGCTGATCGTGCGAACTTACAAGGGTTCGACACCGGCCCAGCAGGTTGACATCAACGGGCCGTCACGGCTGATTAACAGCCCGCACAAGCCGCTTAGCTGCGGAGCGCGGGTCTGGATAGAGACGACTGCGGAAGTAGTCGCGGACGGAAAAGTAATATGACCAAAGAAGAGTTGATCAAGCTGGAAGCCGTACTCGTCGCATGCGAGTTCGCGCAGGATCGTCAGGACGGGTGTCCAACTTGTGGTTACGATACGACGGAGATTTGCCCGCTTTGCTCTGCCGAAAAGGCCAGCGGAAAGAAGGGCAACCGCCATAATGACTGTGCGCTTTGGGAGAGCTTGCAAGCAGTTCGCAAGCAGCTTACCGGCGCTCACTGTTCGGAATGCAATTCATTTAGTTAGACCCTGTAGTTCAATGGACAGAATAAGAGCCTACGAAGCTTTTGATGCGTGTTCGACTCACGCCGGGGTCACCAAATTTTATGGGTAAGAAAGAGGATCAAGCTCGCTGGTATGCGTCTCATCGGGTGGCGCAGAAGGCGCGTGTTAAGCGCAATCGAACGCTTCGTGAGATGGGGCGGATAAGACGTTTGTCTGACTATCTCATTGAACAAGGATGTAAGGATTGTGGCGAACGAGATCCGGTTGTTCTGGAGTTTGATCATCTGCGAGATAAGACTGATTCGGTCAGCAAGCTCTTTCAGAGTGGTTGGTCTTGGGAACGCCTCATGACTGAAATAGCAAAATGTGAAGTTGTCTGTCGAAACTGCCACACTCGACGGACCGCAAAACGCAACGGGTGGCGAAAAGCAGCGGGTCGGTAACTCAAGTGGAACAGAGTCCTCCCTCTTAAGGAGCGAGATGGCGGTTCAAATCCGCCCCGGCCCACCATGATCTTGTGCGGTAATAGACAACCTACCTTCCTCCTAAGAAGGGAATCCGAGTGCAACTCTATTCGGGTTCAAATCCCGATGGACTCACCATGATATAATCGTTCGATGCCCTACTTAGACCCGAAACGTCAAAGCCAACACCAGTACGCTCGCATGAAAAAGCGACGAGACGAGTGGTTTGACAAGAACGGTCCCTGTGTTCGATGCAAGAGTTGGAAACAGCTTGAGCTTGACCACCGCGACCCGACGACCAAGGTTTCTCATGCCATCTGGTCATGGTCTGACGCCCGTAGAGCAGTTGAACTAGCAAAGTGCCAAGCTCTTTGTCATCCCTGCCATCTAACGAAGAGCATTGAAGAGTTCAAGGCCGCTAGACCGCGAAAGCACGGAGCCGCATCTTATAATAAAGGATGCCGTTGCGCGAGTTGTCGAGCCGCTAAAAATGCACAGAAAAAGAGATGGCGAGAACGACTCCATGGCCTAACAGACAAGGCAGCACTCTCCTAAAGTGTTCATGCGTGTGCAACTCACGCTGGAGTCACCATATTTAATCAATGCGACTGTAGTTCAGGAGTAGAATGTCTCGTTGCCAACGAGAAGGTCGAGGGTGCGAAGCCCTCCAGTCGCTCCAAGTTTCGCGGGTGTAGTGTTCAATGGCAGCACGGGACGCTTCCAACGTTCAAGTCGGGGTTCAAATCCCCTCACCCGCTCCACTTTTTCTGGTAAACTAGTGTGATCCCGTCTGCGCGAACTGTCATCGTGAACGTACATTCAGGAGTGGTGTAAATGGCAACATCTCTGGCTCTGAACCAGAAGACTCTACGTTCGACCCGTAGCTCCTGAACCAATTTTTTCTTGAGGGTCTATGGCCAACTACAAGAAGCGTAAAGCCAAGCAGAGTTCCCGCCGATGCGGGATGTGCAAGTCCTACAAGAAGGACGGCAACAAGGCCGAATCCAAGGCCGAGAAGCTGAACCGGAAGATTGTCAAAGCACTCAGGGAGTACCTGAAGCCGTAACCATGCATACTCCTGAAACGCGCAAACGGGCATACGCAAAAGTTCGTCAACGTCGTGAGGACTGGCTTGAAAAGAACGGGCCATGCAAGAAGTGCGGCAGCATGATCCGTCTTGAGGTCGATCATATCAACCCAACCACAAAAGTTTCGCATACGGTTTGGTCTTGGCGAGAGCCACGGCGCTTAGCTGAGCTAAAGAAATGTCAAGTTCTCTGCCACGACTGCCATCTTGAAAAAACTCGCTTGTCGCTTGTCAAACCTTTGGTTCATGGCACTCTAACTGGTTACAAGACATGTCGCTGTTCGCTCTGCTTGGCCGCAAACAGGGCCTATAAGCTAATCTACAATCGTACCTATCGTTCAATGAAAAGGACATGCCCCTCCGAAGGGTAAAATCTCGGTTTGACTCCGAGTAGGTACACCAAGCAACATTGCCCGCCGAAAGGCGGGCTTTTTCATGTTAGGATTACCTGATGAACGAATTGACTGAACTGGCGAAGATGGGCGCGGTCAAGGAGAAGTCTCAAGCAATCGGTGAGTTCATCGAGTGGTTACGGGACACAAAGAGCGTCGTCTTTGCCGAGTGGGTAGATGAAATCTGCGAGTCGAACTGTCGTCACAAGCATGAGGCGCGGCTGGTGTCAGCGTACGTCGATATCGAAAGCTGGCTGGCTCAATTTTTTGACATTGATCTGGATAAGGTCGAGAAAGAAAAGCGAGCGATCCTGAAGGCCCTGCGGGAGAAGACAAAATGAACGGCATTGAACTGGATCCCCGCTACATCCGAGCGTATCGCTTCGCTCTGAAGGCTCACGAAGGACAGGTACGCAAGTACACGACAGACCAGCCGATTCCGTACGTGACCCACCCCGTCGCGGTAGCCCGGATGGTTGATCGGGTTCCGGGCCGCTCGGACGCCATGGTTCAGGCGGCGCTCCTCCACGATGTTGTCGAGGACACGCCGGTGACCTTGCAGACCATCCATGACGAGTTCGGGCATGACGTAGGGGACTTGGTTCACTGGCTGACCAACCCGCCGAAGGTCAAGGGCGAGAACCGGGTAGCGAAGAAGGCCAGCGATGTCCTGCGCTTGTCCAAGGCTCCATGGTCGGTCCAGACCATCAAGCTCGCGGACCGGTTGCACAACCTGCCATCGACCATCGAGTTCGATCCACCGTTCGCTGCGGTCTATGTCGGAGAGACGAAACTGTTACTCACGGCTCTGTCGGAGGGTGATCCTACCCTCTGGCATCAACTCCACGAAGTAGTTCAACGGTACAGGGAGGCCAAGAGATGATGCCTGAAGACCACTGGCACTCTGCTAACTGCCCGCGCTGCGATCTGGACTTTGCGTGTGTCGTGGAATGCACCCCGGATACGCTTGCTTGCGGGCGTTGTGGCAGAGGGCGGCAAGGGGTTTGTGACTGTACGGAATACTGGCTCGATGAGAATGCGCCTTTTCCTGCACGTTGGTTAGTCAATCACCGATGTTCGGATGGCAAGGTCAGACGCCACCGTGAACTTGGTAAATGCCAGCCCGGTGCCGTCGATCCGTTCGACTACACCCTTTCCTTCAAGGATGACAGAGAATGAACCGTAGAGGCTTTCTGGGACTTCTCCCCGCAATTCCCGCCGCAATGGCTCTCAAGCCCGCAGAACGCAAAATTTGCCCTATCTGCGAGGGCCGGGGCTGGTCTCCCGGACCGGACAACCGTCCTTCCTCGCCATCTGGCCTTGATGTCTACCTCCCGACTATCTACATCCGGACGGATCTCTTCGCCATGACCTGTCTCCCCTGCAAGGGAACAGGCTTGACTCAAGAATCCTGACCCCTTACCTTCCTGATACCGCTAGGGGATAGTTCCATGGGGCGGTCAAGCTGGGGTAACCTGAGCAAAGTGAAAGGTAACCATGGAGACTCGTCAGACTGAGATGATGAGCTATCTAACCTTCACAGAAATGTGGGGTAGGGGTAGCTCATCTCCTGAGATAAGAATCCGTGGGGAAAAGCAAAGTTGTGGTAACATGCTCGGATCGAAAGGAAAAACCATGAAGAACGGAACAGCATTCACAAAACCCGGTGAGGGAGTAACATTGGCCGCTCTGGCTGATGAACTGGAAGCAAACGGCATCCCTGACCCGTGGGGGCTTCCTGATGATGGACGGGCAAGCAAGGTTGGTGCTGAGCGTACGGCTCTGATCCTCTTGGGATCTCCACTGACCGAAGAGGACATTCGGCGCATCATGGAGTACGCATGAAGATGGAAGTTCCGACAATCCACCAGAACGACATGTACTACTGCGCTGGATGTGGTGTCCAAGTCGGGGATTCCTCATGGGACTTGGACCGCCACGATATCCTGACTTGCATCCGTAACATCCGAGAGGAGCTTGAGACGGCGGGTGGCTCAGGAGTGGTGCGGTTGACCGGCTACCCCTACCGCCTTCCAATTTCCAAGGAGGAAAAATGAAGCTGATGGAGAGCATTCAGCTTCAGTTCCTGCTCAGCATCGCGTTCCATGGCTGGGAACCGCGTTACAATGCAATCGCGGCCCTGATTCTGGGAGCGCTGGTCAGCTTGGTACTAGCGGTCTACGAAGCGCATTGGGAGAAAAGGAAAGGGAAGTAACATGGCACCTGACATTCAGCTTGGGGACGTTGCTGAGGATATGATCACAGGATTCCGTGGGGTTGTTACCTCACGTACAGAGTGGCTCAATGGCTGCTGGCGTCTTGGCCTCCAGCCCCAGAAGTTGACCAAGGACGGTGGGTTGCAGGAGGCTCAGGTCTTCGACTCCGAGCAGTTGAAGCTCATCACCGCGAAGAAGCACAAGGCGAAGAAGGAAACCGGAGGTCCGCGTCCCACGATCTCGGCACAGCCCGCGATCAGGAGGTAACTCCCATGTCGCGCTGTCGCTACTGCGATGAATCCATCTTTTGGGCTACTACGAGCCACGGCAAGAAAATGCCGGTGGATGTGATGCCGAGCGACGACGGAACGTTTCTTGTCTACGAGGGTGAGGAGGAAGCGAGTCTTCCCGAAGCCGTGTACATTCACGCTGAAAGCCGTTACCGCCACACTGGTCTACTGTACGAAAGCCACATCGCAACCTGCGTGAATCGGCAGAATCGACAGCAGCCTCCCGCCACCCCGTCCACTCGGCTTGATCCGTACCAGACTCTTGGTGTTTCTCGGGGGGCAAAAAAAGAAGAGATTCGCTCTGCTTACCTTCAGATGATGTCGCTCTACCACCCGGACAAGGTGGCGCATCTGGCTCCTGAGTATCAGGAGATTGCCAAATACAAGAGCCAGCAGATCAACGAGTCTTACCAGCAGTTGTTGAAGCGCTAAAGGAAAGGGAAGTCATGAAGAAGTGGAAGCCTGTCACGGAAACCCCGGCAGAGCGTGTCGCCAAGGGCGCTGCGTGGCTCGATAAGAACCAGCCGGATTGGGTCGTCGCCCTCATCTACAACGGCAAGCGGAACGGATTCGATCTGGGTGACCCCAACATCTGCATCCTTGGTAACGTCTTCGCGGACATGGTTGAGTATGACAGTTGGATGGACGGGTACGATTACGGTGCCGTCAAGCGGTTGAAGAACAAGAACGTTGACGAGTTCGGGTTCAACATCTCCTGCCCGAACAACTACGACGATGCCGGGGAGGAGTGCGAGAATTCTCACAAGGCTGAGTGGCAGGGGTTGGCTGAGGCTTGGCAGAACGAAGTCCTCAAGCGGACTACCTGCTTGCCCGCCTTGGAGACGACCGTGGTCAAGATTTTCAAGCCCAAGCCCAAGAGGAAACGGTGATGTTCTGGAAAAAGAAGCTGGACCCGGATCCACAGCCGCAGAAGAAGGTTGGCTTACTGATTCCTCAGGTCGGCATGACCCCGCAGGAAGTAATCAAGATGTGGGGCAAGCCTACGAGCGGGGTCACCGAGACGAAGCAGACCGGAAAAGGCTACATCGAAGACATGATGTGGTTTTACTTTGAACCCGGCGACAAGTCTGTTATGCGTGGGTCGGTTGCCTTTACTGATAATGTCGTGAGTTGGGTCAGCAAGAAGCACGATTTGAAGGACGAAGACTTCGACCGGTGGGTGTGAAAATGACTAAAAATGATTTTGAGGCTGGCGAGATTGTCGAAATGACAGAGGGCTGTTACTCCGATTTCGGGCGCATCGGATTCGTCAAGGTGCTGCATCCGTTCAAGGTCATGGATGTTCTTCCCGCGTTCCTGAAGACGGATCCGCATTCGTCCCTTGAGAACAGCTTCGACCAGTCCCGGTTCTTGGACTACCCTGACGTTTACGACTGTCACCGACGAGACGAGCGCGGGCGATTCGTTGACGACCCGTTGCGCTTCTATCGGCACCCCGACATGAAGCTAATCGAGTCGTATATGCGCGCCCCTGCGCCGACGCGAAGCGAGGAGAGAAAGTGAAGTGCCTTCGTTGTGGCGCTGGAGCCGAGTGGATCGACGACACGCGAGACAAGACGCCTCCGGCGAAGCTGATCGCCAAGCTGGCCGCGACTCTGGCTATGGAGCGGATGGACAACCACAAGCACAAGCGATTCGTGAAGGGCTGCGGGCCGTGCTTCTTCCTGCGCGAGTCGAAACGGATTACGAAGGACGCCTTCAAGGAGAAGCCATGACTGACGCCGCCGCCGAGCGCGAGAGGAAGATCGAGAAGGCGAGACGGATGTTGCAACGGCTCTACGATTCCGCCAGCGATCCAACTGACTACTGGCCTGACGAAATCCGAAAGGTGCTGTCCGCTTTCCCTGCCCAGCGCGTCGAGGGGGAGAAGGTGCTGGCGAAGTGCGTCTGCGGGCATGACCGAAACTACCACGCCGACCTTCATTGCATGGGGGCCATCACCCACCAGTTCGGTCAAACGTCCTGCGTCTGTCAGGTGTTCAGGCTTGCCCCCGCCCCTCCTCCTGCGTCGGGGACGGAGAAGTCGTGGCGCTGCGCCTACGTCTACGACTACGGAGAGGGGAACAGATCGCCGTGCCCCTACGCTAAGTCTCAGCACAATACGGACGGCATTCACGAGTTCTTTCCGTTCCCTCCCTCGCCGCAGCCTGCGTCGGGGACGGAGAAGTGCGAAGGATGGCCGGGATGCAAGTACGGTCCCGATTCTGTCGTTCACGAGGCCCCGTTAGACCCAAAGCAGGAACCGGCTGCGGAGTGCCACCCCTTCACCCCTCCCTCGCGGGAGAAGCGGTGTTTCGTTTGTCTTCAAGAGATCACGGGCGCTTGGGACTCCTACGAAGGCGACGGCTTCGGACGGCTGCTTCACGTTGTCTGTCGAAAGATGATCGAGAGGATAAAGTAATGGCCTCTAGTTCAATGCCTACGCGGATTCCAATCCAGAAGCGGCGTCGAAAGCCAACCATAAAGAAGGCGCTCTATCGAACGCCGACTAACTTCCGTCGTCAGGGGCCTGATGGCCCAGCACAAGGCCATCAGGTGGTCAACATGAACGACATGGTTCTGCTGGCGAGCGAGGCGGCTGCGGAATCCCGTCAATGCTATATCCGGGCACATGGCCAACGTGGCATGCCGTTTGATCTCATCGAGTGCCCGTGTTGCATCAAGACGGTTCGTCGTTTCAAGTACAGCCGCAACCGGAAGGGCGCAGTCGAGTTTCATTACGCGCCCTGCGGCTTGCCCTGCGCTTACGGGCCGTTCATCTACGATGCGTTTATCCTCGCCAAGCGTCGGGCGCACACCACGAAAGGCAAGCACGGTGTCTGCGAGATTTGTGGGCCGATGACTCCTGCGCTGGCCAATGCCTTTCGTCAGATGTGGAAGCGCAAAGAGATCGCTGAAAAGCTGCACGATAAGGAAATCTGGGAGGATTGAATAATCAAGGTAGCTGTGGTAACATAGCTGCCCTTTTGGATATTGAGCTATGACTTTTGAAGAAGCAATCGAGCGAGCGGTAACCGAGTGGAGCATCTCTCGGGCGTACCAGCAGTTCTTGGACGGCAAGACTAAGAGCTTCGCCATCATTACGTCTTGGCGGGCCACGGTTGACGGAAAGCCGGTTCCGGCATCGGTCAACAACGCTAACTGGTCTTCCTTCAAGAGTTCGGCGGGTAGCGCGGGTCATGGCTACATCGAGTTGCGTGGGGTAGGTCAGGAGAACGATGCGACGGGGAAGGTGGTTCAGGTTTCTGAACCCTCTCTGTGGATCAACGGTATCTCTCTGTCCAATGCCCAGTCCTTGGCTGATCGCTATGGTCAGTACGCTTTCGTGTACTCCGGACCGGAAACTAGCGGTGTGGTAACGCTATTTGCTGCTGGTTCTCGGACGACTCTGGGCAACTTCTCTCCGACCAAGCCGTTGTCAGCCGATGACATCAACAAGTATTGGTCGGATTGGCGTGGTCGCTCGTTCCGATTCATCGAGATGGTTCACCCGGTTCAGAACAACGTTGAGGGGTTGGGGTACGGGGCGATGATCCGTGAACGTGCCCGTAAGATTCTTCTGGGGTCATAAACTTAGCTCATCTTTCAACGGTTTTGGCTCTCCGCCGCCCTCTGGATTTGATTCTTATCCGAGGAGGCAACTATGCCAAAGCGTCCCCGCACAACTCAGGTTCGTAAGCGCCGCCAGATCGGCACGACCGCAGCACCCAAAGCTCCGAAGAAAGTTACTGGAGGCCGCGTTCGTTCTGCCACCTCCAGCACCAAGGTTCACACTCCGTAATGGAACGGACGCTTGAGACCCATGGGAAACTGGCGGCTGTCAAGCAACTGGCGAAGGTTACAGACCACGTAGTTGTTTCTTTCAGCGGCGGTAAGGACAGCCTCGCCGTTCTTGCCCTCTGCAAGCGCTTCATCCCACAGGTCTCAGCCGTCTTCTTCTACAAGTTCCCCAACCTGACGTTTGAGCAGGACTACCTAGCTCGCGTCGGTCGAATGCTCAAGGTAACGATTGAGCAGTATCCGGCTCCTAGCCTCATCGCGCTGCTTCAGAGCGGCACGTATGGCTCTGACCGGATTCGGGGCACTGGAGCCATCGTAGAGCCACCGTGGTGGCGTTCTAAGGCCCGCGAGAGCAAGATGCTCAACGCCTTCCTGCTCCGCTCCACCGGAGCTTCGTATGCCGCCGTGGGCATCAAGAAGTACGACACCCTCGTTCGCTACCACACCATCTACAAGCAGTTCGGCTTCATGAACACCCGTGATCACATCGCCTATCCGGTAATCGACTGGAAGGATTCGGAGGTGTGGTCCTACATCCGCCTTAACCGCTTGCCCGTGAACCCGATCTATGCCCGCACTGGGCGGTCCTTCGGAACCCTCACCCCGGCAAGTCTCAAGGCGGTTCGTGATTTGTTTCCCAAAGACTTCAAGAAGATTGAGGCCCTGTACCCGGACATCTGGGCATCAGTAGTAAGAGGAGAAGAAATTGAAAGAGTCAAAGCCAACCGCCGTGCCTTCGTTACCGAACGAAGAAAAGCTGCCAACGCTGCTGAAGCATCAGGCGTTCACGATAGAGCGTCTGGATCGTCGGAAGATCAAGAAAGCGCCGTACAACCCTAGGGCGATCTCTCCTGCTGCTCACAAGGAGCTTCTGGCGGGCATCAAGCGCTCTGGCCTCGTCATGCCGCTTGTTGTTAACCGCACGACCGGTAATCTCGTTGCTGGCCATCAGCGGATAGACGACCTCGACCAGCTTGCAGGCTCAGATCGGTATTTGATGGACTGTGCTGTGATCGAGGTCTCCGAGAAAGAAGAGATCGCATTGAACATTTTCCTGAACAACGAGAAGGCACAAGGCTACTTCGATGAGGAGATGCTGGCCAAAGCCCTCAAAGAAGTTGATTACAACCCTGCCACCGGCTTCGACTCGGCTGACATCGAGATCATGTTTGGCGTTCAGGACAGTGCGGAAGCGACCACTGCTCTCGATATGGTGGCCAAGGACATCGAGAAGATGGGCCAGTTCGCTCCCCCAGAGAAGGCCAAGCCAGAGGGCAAGACCGGGCAGGACACGCGCTTCAACCCCTATACGGACAAGGAAGAGGGCGTGTCTGACGCTAACCACAACATCACGGCTAGCGCGACTGACAGCGAGCATTACCTGTACCTTGTCTTCAGGACCGGCGATGAGCGTGAGCGCTATCTGCGCTTGATGGGCGAACCCGAGGATCAGAAGTACGTCAATGGGACACGCCTTCTGAAGACGTTGGAGGATGAGGAGGCGAAGCGTGGCAAGGCGTAAGCGTCCCACTCCCGAACCGGTTGATGCCCGAATGGAGGCGCTTCTTGACCTCAACCTGAGTGAAGAAGAGGCTCATCTGTACCGCTCTCAGCTAGGCCAAGACATCCCCATCACCGCACTGCGCGAAGATCCAGACAAGCAGACTGTATGGCGCGTTCTGGAGTGGCTGTTCACCGAGGCTGGCTCCGGAACCATGGAACCAGACTTGGCTGCGATGTTTGATCGCATGCTGTCTGATTACAAGACCAAGCATCGCATCATGGCGTACGCCATCGGACGCGAGCGCCTCCAGCGCATCGTAGAACAGGTTGACCTAGAGCGCGAGATATCCGATGATCTGAAAAACGCTCTGCCCTACATGTCCAACGAGAACAAGGTTAAGGCGCTGATGGCGCTTTCAAACTCCATCTCCGCCGGTCTGGAGAACTTGGACAAGCTGGCTGGTGTGGCAGACGTATCAGAGGATGTCATGGCGGCTTTGCAGGGGCATATGAAGGACTCCGCTGTTAACAAACCGTTGAAGGAAGCGACTGGCGAGGAGCGCGAGGCAATCCGTAAGTTTGTCGAGTCGATTCGGGACATGGCGAAGAACGATCAATTCAGCACACTCGCTTCGGAGGAACCAGATGGAGACGCCCCTAAAGTCGAATAAGGGTTCATTCACCTGTAACATATGCAAGATTCTGGTCAAGCAAAGTGGCTTTGTACTGGGTGTCAAGGAAGCCTTTACGATAGCTCAGGCGGTCATGATCCGGATGTGCGAGCGCTGTTACCAGCAGATAACCAATCACATGATTTACCTAGCCAAGACACTCCCCGAGACGGACAATAGTGTTTTGGAGTGGACCAATGCGGACGACACGGCTTTGTTGAAGAGCTTTGGAATATCCAATGACATCGGATCTCCTACAACTAAAGAGTAAGGTCTCGACGGAGGCCCTGTACGGCGTCCGTCAGCTATACGACAGCCTGACTCCTCATGAGAAGGAGCTTGCGATCAAGATCCTTGAGGATATGGATCGCAACAAGAACCCCCAGCTATACAAGACCCTCTGGGAGCTTGACTATGTGCGCCGTCCCGTCTCAGCCGAGGAGTTCATCAACAGCGAATACTATCTCGGTAAGATATGCCGGAACATCTATCCCCCATGGCGGCGGGATCTGGCCTACGTTCTCGATCCAAAGAACGAAATCTTTGAGTGGATCTGCACTGGCTCGATTGGTTCAGGGAAAACGAATTCATCCCTGATTGCACAGATGTACAAGCTGTACTTTCTGTCCTGTATCCGCAAGCCAGCCGAGTTCTTTGGGTTGATGGAGACCACACTGCTGGTGTTCATGTTCTTCTCGCTGACAGCCGAGAAGGCTGAGATGGCAGTCTCTGGCACGTTCAAGACGATGCTGGAGAAGTCCCCGTACTTCATTGACACCTTTCCCACCCGCAAGTCCAGCCGTCGAATGAAGATCGCTGGGGATAAGACCTCCTCAGACCGTGAGTTGCTGTTCCCAAAGGGCATCGCGGTAATCACTGGTTCGCGTATGTCACACGCGCTGTCGTTCTCGGTCTTCTCAGCGGTACTCGATGAGGTGAACTTCCGCAGCAAGAAGACGATCACCGAAGATCAGGACATGGACAGCGCGGTTCAGGTCTACGAAGAAACCGCTTCGCGTATTCAGTCGCGTTTCATGGCCAAGGGTGTCATCCCCGGCATTCTCTGTACCGTGTCATCGAAGAAGTCCACGACAGACTTCATTGACCGCCACATCGAGAAGGTGCGCCACAGCCCGAACGTCTACATCAGCGACTACAAAATCTGGGACGTTAAGCCAGACCGCATCTACTCCGGTAAGCGCTTCTTCATCAAGCTTGGTGGCAGTCCAAGCACCTCGTATGTGGTTGATAGCACCTCTGACGAGGATGCGTACTACCGTAAGTATTACGAGGAAGGCTCAGCCGTAGAGGGCAAGCCCAGTGACACGCTTCTGCCCAAGAGCGTCATGTCCGTGCCAGTGGAATACTACGATCAGTTCATCCGTGACTTCACAAAGAACCTACAGAACCTAGCGGGTGTAGCGACCGAGCCATTCGGCATGCTGTTCGACAATCCGATGATCCTCAAGAGCAGCTTTGAGACAGGCCGTGCTTCGCCATTCAATACCGATGTGCTGGAAGCTGGCGTCAAGGGCGGTCAGAAGATCAAGGACTCGTACAACTATCAGGCTGTGACAGTCTGGGATGGCCGGAACCGGATGCCTAAGTTCTATCCCCGTGCCATACGCTTCGCTCATATCGACTTAGCTAAAGGTGTACGCGACTCGGTTGGTATCTCGGTCGGCTGCATCTCCAAGCTGGTCTGGGTCGAGGTGGTCGATGTGGACGGATCGGTGGTTCGGGTGCCACGACCTGAGATATTCGTGGACTTCGTGATCAAGATTCGCGCTCCGCGTGGGGACGAGGTGTACTTCGACGAGATCCGTAACTTCCTAGGCTGGCTACGTGACTCACTGAACTACAAGCTGGAACTGATCAGCTATGACCAATACAACAGCATTGACTCCCTCCAGCTACTCCAGAAGCAGAACTTTCAGACGCGCTACCTGTCCGTAGACCGGAATACCCGAGCGTACATGCTGCTCAAGGAGACGATTGTCGAGGATCGCTTGAAGTGCTACGACTACGCGCCTGTGTACGAGGAGCTACGTAATCTCATCTACGATCAGGTGAAGGACAAGGTTGACCATCCCCAGTTCACCAACCTTGGCTATCGCGGCTCCAAGGACGTAGCGGACGCGCTGGCTGGGATGGTTAAGAACTGCCACGACGCACTGACGGACGCGAAGCTGCCCGGTACACGGACCCAGTTTGAGAAGCCGCTGGCACCCACCTCGACATATCCGGGATCAACCGGCATTCAGCCGAAGGATGACTTCGCCGTGAACCGCCCAATCATCCGCCGCCCGTTTGAGCCTGAGATTACGCAGGTTTTTCCGACCACCCCATTCAAGGCCAAGATGTAAAACTCCCTGATTGTGTAGGGAGTTTGGTGATTACTTTGACGCTTTAGGGATTTTGAATACATGGCAGAAGATATCAAACTGAATATATTTCAGAAGGGTCTCCTAAAGCTCTTCAAGATGCGTCCGGAGGATCTCCCCGGTCATCGTGAAGGCGAGATGGAGATGTCGTGGATTGAGTTCCTACGCTCAGGACTCGATCCATTTACCGGGTACGCGCAGATCAGTCAGGATCGAATCGTTCGCTACAACGATTACGATTTGATGGACCAGTACAGCGATATTGCAACCGCGCTGGACATCTACGCTGAGGAGGCTTCACAGCCGGATCCCCGCAAGAAGCGGGTAGTCTGGGTGGACACTGAGAAGGCTGAGATCAAGGAAGAGGGCCGCAAGTGGCTGGCGATGATCAGCGCCGAGGACCGGGCATTCGCACTGGCGCGTAACGTGGCCAAGTACGGCGATACCTTTGAGTACAACCTGATGAACCAGAACGGTATCTACAACCTTCAGTTCATCCATCCGAGCCGCGTGAACCGTATCGAGTCAGACAAGCTGCTTGGTTACCAGTGTGACGAGTTAGCGCGTCTCATGATGCGGACAGGCACACAGCAAGCCCCTGAGGGCCGCTTCTTCACGCCATGGGACTTCCTGCACTTCCGCATCGAGGCATATGACCGAGAGACCATCTATGGTCGTAGCCTGATTGAGAACGTTCGCAAGACATGGAAAGAGCTTCAGATCCTTGAGACCATGATCGCTGTCTTCCGTGTTACCAAGAGCGTTCAGCGTAACGTCTTCATCGTAGACGTTTCCCAGTCCTCGCCACAGGAAGCACAGGGCATCCTTGAGAAGTGGCGGCAGCACCTGCGTAAGCAGCAGTTCATTGATCCGGTGACTGGGGATTTCCGTGTTGATGCTCAGGCCATTACCCCGATGGAGGATCTCATCCTCCCCGTTCGTGGCGAAAACAACAAGACGCGAGTCGAGAAGCTCCAAGCGGATCCGGATATCGGCGCTATCGAGGATCTGCACTACTTCCGCGTCAAGCTCCGCACAGCGCTGGGTATCCCACAGAGCTACTTTGAACAGTCCTTGGAGAACACGGGCTGGAACAACAAGGAAGCGTTGGTCATGCAGGACCAGCGGTTCAGCCGCAAGATCACGCGCATCCAGCGCTCCGTGAAGAGTGGGATGACCCGAGGGTTTGCTATCCACCTGACGCTCAAGGGAATCAAGTGGGAGCCGGGTGACTTCAAGATCGAGATGGCCCCGGTTAACCAGATCACCGAGCGCCTGAAGGAAGAGTGGTGGCTGCGTCGTGGTGAGCTATTGAATGCGCTGCTTCCAGTAGCCACGGTGGCCAATTTCGACCAGCAGGAGTGGAATGACCTGATCTGCAAGGAACTGCTCCCCCTTAGCCCGTCTGACCGGAAGAAGCTCCTGACCCCTCCACCCGAGCAGATGGCCCAGCAAGCGGCTCTGGCGGGCGCAGGAGCGGCAAAGCCGGGTCAACCCGGAGCCAAGGGCGGTCAGTCTGGTGCGAAGGCTCCTAAGCCCGGTGCTGGGGGCAAGGTGGGTAAATTCTCAACCTTTGCCGAGCCGGATAAGGCCGAGGACACCATTTCGATGCTTTCGGACTTCTTCGCAGGACGCCCGGATATCCAGACTAGCGTTCGGTCCATCGTGGAAGGCATGGAGGAGCATCAGCTTTACGAGGTGACCAGCAAGGTCAAGGAGTTGACTGAGATCCGTGAGCTTATGGCCGAGGAGAAGCAGGTGCTTGAGTCCGATCTGGCTGACCTCAAGGGTGGTCTCAAAGAATCCGACATCAAGGCCATGAAGTCCTTCGCCGCTCCGGAGTTCAACAAGTTCCCGGTCTCCGTCTTCATGGGCGATAAGCAGATGAGCATCAACGAGAAGGTTGCCAAGCTGGAGAAGCGTGGGACCAACGAAGCGGTAATCAAGATGGACTATAAGCGGATTGACAGAAAGAGGTAACAGGTGCTGCGTCCAGACCTAGTAAACAGAGTAACTGAAATCGTTTGTAAGGATCGTATCCCAACGCCAGAAGAGAAGGCGTTGGTTAGGTCCGTAACGTATGCTGTATTCGATGAAATCGTAAATGCCTGTATGCATGGCGATCAGGTCTCCATCTCCGGGTTCGGCAAGTTCTACCCCAAGATGTCGAAGGCCAAAATCATCAACAACGGAATGCAGAACAATACCAAGTACAAGGTTCCTTCACGGCTCAAGATGAAGTTCAAGTCCAGTGAGACAGCCGACAGGATCCTAAACGATGGTCTGCAAGGGTACATGCGAGCAGCCGCAAGGCAAGTTGTTGAAGAGGAGGTCGCCAAGTGAGTGAGAAGAAGAACGACGCCCTGAATCGGTATACGTTTCTCAAGCCAGAGACTGAGAAGGACGAGCTAACGCCGCTGGCAAAGGCCAAGTCTTTCCTACAGATGCTGTGGGAAGGGATCATTCCTCGCGCTGAGTTAACACCCCAGCAGGTGAGAACGAAGACAAAGAACCGCAAGAAGCGGAAGGTTGTCAAAGCCTCACGGAAGCGCAATCGTCGGGTGAAATGATGGCGCAGATTGACATTGAGCTTCTGGCGCGGAGAATGGAGAAGGTAATCGTTCAGGCGCTAGATGAGAAGGACATGGCTGCTCGTAAGCGTGGAGTAATCGGTGGGGACAAGTCTCCTCTTGCGATTGAGTTTCGTGGTTGCCTGTCCGCAATGAAGCAATGGGCACAGCAGCGCAGAGAGTTGGTTCGACAGGGATGAGCTATAACCCGTTGCAGGTATCCAATTACTTCGACATGCGAGTACGGGATTGGTATCCTGTTCCAGAGTCAATCACGCTCCAGCTATACGACCACAACTATGGGATCCCGGATGCAGAACCAGAGTGGCACGTATCCTTCCATGTCGAGCATGAGCATCCGTGGGAGGCTCCATGGGGCCGACTCGATGGCCCAGACTTCTCGCGGATGCTCTTCAAGATCGCTACAGAACTAGAAGCCAAGTTTGGTGTTAAGTTTCCAAGAAAGAAGGCAGAATGAGTAAGGTAAGTATCACTCCTGTTGGTGGACCTGAGGCGACGTTGGAGACCAGCGAGCCAGATGAGATCGTGGAAGGCGTCAAGGAGTGGGAGGATTCAATCAAGACAGTTCAGCGCGATGCTGATGTTGCTCTGCTTCAGAAGCTCCTAGTCGAGCGTCAAACCGCTTTGGATGCTACTGGCCCCCGCGTTACCCCGGATCGCAACCCTCTCGGTGCTATGACTCAAAAGGGCTTTGAAGGAGCTATTCAGGCGATCAAGAGCGCTATCGCCGTTCTGACCAACGCACCCTTGGCTGAGATCAAGTACGAGGGCGATGTCGAGCCAACATGAGAAGCTCTAAGGAGTCCATCCTCGGTTGGTTTTTGATGGGCGTTGCCATTGTAGTGGTGGTAGTGGGCATAAAGGCTTTCCTTGCTCCGATTCCATCGCCACACTTCAAGCTCGCTCCCAGTGTTCGGGTCATCCAGACTCTGAAGGCGGATGACTTTACGTTGACGATCATTCAGGACGACAAGACGGCGCGGCAGTGGATCGTGCTGACCAATGAACACAACATCCTGCTGATGGAGCGTAAGTGGGATCTGGAAACTATTCTGCCCCTGCTGCCAAAAGAGAAAGATCATGACAACGAGGTTCCGTTCGATGACCCGGCTAAGCGAGGGAAGTCCTTCTGAGATGAGATTTAGCTGGCGTCTCGCCCTGTTCTGGGGCGTCTACCTGCTGGTTGTCTGCTACTGGTACGTTAAGCTTGTAACCTTTCTTTGGAGCTTCCTATGATTGGTGATTATCCGTCGAACATGTGGGGTTTCTATCCGCCCTTGTACCCCATGTATCCGTGGTGGACATGGCCATCTTGTGAGACTGGCTGGGTCTGCCCAATCTGTCGCCGCGTCTACGCGCCCAGCATGATGATGTGTTCGTATTGCCCGCCTAACACCACGACCGCGACCGGCACCAACGTGACGATTACATGGAATCCAGACAATTTGTCTCCGTCCACGACTGGCTCTTCCCCGCCCATCAACGGAAATACCGAAACTCGGTGACTTTGTAAAAATCCCGGAGTACGATTCTCTTCAGGAGGGTCGCTATGGTTGAGTCGGAGTCTCTAGTTGTTGGAACTGTAACACCTGCTGGGAGTGGTTTTCAAAATACCACCGTAAAGGTGTGCATCGAGCATAAGCTTCCTGTCTGCCACGCCTGTGGCTTCAATGTCATCAAAGTAACAGTGGTTCCTAGCCCGCCTACGTCGGTAACGGTTCCTATGCCCGTAGTCCGTGAGTTTGAGACTGGCGCGACACGGGATGTTGAAACCGGTAAGTATGACTATGAAGGGTTTCTCTCTCCTCTCGCCATCGAGGCGTTCGGTGCGTACATGCACAAGAATCGCCACCTCCGCGATGGCTCCCTCCGGGATTCCGACAACTGGCAGAAGGGCATTCCCATCCCTGTGTACATGAAGTCCCTGTGGCGGCACGTACAGACGCTCTGGAAGGCTCATCGTGGCTGGGGCGGTACAGACGAGGACAGGATCGAAGCCCTCTGCGCGGTTATCTTCAACGCTCAGGGCTACCTGCATGAGCTATTGAAGGCGAAGCTCAAGTGATTACGGTCGCCTTCTGTCCGAACTGCAAAGTCTCCTTCAAGGATAAGCTTCAGATGGAGACGGATGACACGGTGTATTGCAAGGTTTGCGATAGCCGGTTCTATGCGTTTGGTAACATGCTGTGGAATCTGACGTTGATCAGTGCGGCTGTCCATCGGTGGGCTGAGACGGTAATGGGTAAGGTGCGCTGATGCAGTGTCCAGAGCCTGACTGCGGCAAAGAGGTTCGTCTGCTGGAGACGTTCTCGACTCTTGTTGGCTATCATTCACCTGAAGGCCATAATCATGATGGCAACTGTGCGCGAGAATACTGGGCTTGCGAGGACAAGCATCGGTATGTTGCTCATCCCCGCCGTAGCTGTGAAAAGTGCGACTGGCAGGGTGTCAAAAAGTGCTGGTGCCATTTTGGTGAAAAGTATGAGGGAACCCCTGTCCTGCTTAACCTTAACGACACCAAGTACAAACACGATGCGTGGTTGTTTGAGCGTCTAGGTTACTAGATTAACAAGGTAAGTATGCTTTGTCCTGATTGTTCAAGTCCTAATCTTAATCGTATGCTGTACGACAAAGACATGATTGAATGCCTTGACTGCCATGAGGTCTTCCATGAGGCTGAGTTGTTAACAGATCCAGAGGAGATTGACGATGAAGAGTAACATTGATGATTCTCTGTAAGAACGAGTGGTATTGGCATGAGTGTGGGGCATATAGCGCTCCGTGTGATGGCAGCAGTGTTCCGTCAAGAACCCCGTCTGTAGCCCCCGAGTGTCCATGTCTTCAGCATGCGGAATGGATGTTCCATAGCTGGATGCAGCCGCAAGTTGAAGCCAAGAAGAAGGCTGTTGAAGCGCTTGCCAAGATCCTGCATGAGACGGGCCGCGCTGCGGTGGAGGCGAACAAGGTCTATCGCAACGATCTCCCGGTAAAGCCATTCTGTGAGTGGGACAACCTGTCTGAAGAGGCCAAGGAAGGCCGTCGCATGATGGCCGAGGCGTTGGCTCATCACGGGTATGAAGTAGTTCGACTGTTCGATTCAATTTAGGAGGTTCTATGAGTCTATCCATGATCATTTTTCTCGTTTGTGTCCTTGTGGTTCTGTTTGTTCCATTCCCGCATCTAGGAACGCTGGTTGCTATTGGTGGGCTGTATTGTTTCGTGTCTTTCATCGTTGGCCTCTTCCCGGCGCGCAAGCAGTAACCAACAAAACGCGGAGGTAACCTGAGATGACACACAATGAAGAACGACCAGATTACTCAGGATCAAGTCCTACAGATGGAGTTAGCTTGTGAGATGCTGGTAGAGCGGGCGGTCTTCGCTCCCTCTACGATGGCACTCGTACTAAAGTCCTATTGGCGAGCAATGGAAGCTTTACAGCAGCTAGCGTACGCAAAACCGTTTGAGCCGGATGCCCGGAGGGAAGCTGAGGCTGTCCTACATGATGCAGAGTGGCGGATCCCGCTGTCCGAGGAGATGAATTGAACGACCCTGTTGACCCTAGTGGTTGTTACTTCTGTCTCAACAAGGCCAGCGTAACGGAGACATTGACCAAGGGCTTTGGTGATTGCCTAGATGGTACAATCGAGGAGTACGAAATCCCCGTAGGCTGTCGGTGGCATGAAGGCCAAGTCGAGCGATTCTTGAAAGACTCAGGACTCGCAGGAGAAGACGATGATTAAGATTCCGAACGACAAGATGCCCGCGCTGAGTGCGGCCCCGTGGGCTGACGCTGATGGCAAGCCCGGTAAAGCCCGAGGGCTGGTCATCCCCGTTGAGTGTAGCTGCGGGGCGACGGATGAGATCACCCTGCATATGTACGAGTACGACGATCAGTCTGAGTTCTACGATACGGCTGCACCTCCCGAGGGCTTCGATGGGGTTGACGCCTACGTGGAAGAGGTGGACCCTAACTATGACGTAGACGCCCGCACTGACGACGCCGATGTGGATCCGGATGTGGACTTCTGATGATCAGCATTCAGGGCAAGCCCACGATCATCGAGAAGTCCTTCTCCGCTTTCTCTGAGGAGAAGGCTGGGATCACGTTCGTCCAGATCCTGCGTGAGCGTAAGCAGGAAGTAATCACTGTCCCTGTTGTCTGCTCCAAGTGCGGCACTGCTAACAGTATCGAGGTGGAGGGGAAGGTTCGATGACTAGCGATGAAGCTCTGGCTGAGGCAAGAGAAGTCGTATCGGACTTCCACGCGGATCCAAGGTATGGATCTGTAACGATTTCAGGTATGGGTCTGACATCCGATGAGTTTGTAGCAAGGCACCATGACTTTCAAATCAAGAGGTCCGAGGTTCTGGCCGAGCATATTGCTGCGGCTCTCATGCGGGCTACGGGCGACCGCGACTGCCTTGCTTGCCTTGGCCTTGGGTGCGCTGACGGCACCGGCTGTGCTGTTGGCGAGGATGATTGCGAAACCTGTCGCGGAACTGGGAAGGTGGCTCGATGAGCGTCGAGACTGATCTTCGTGATGTGGTAACGGATACACTGCGGGATGAGTTCGCTGGACAGGCGATGTGTAGCTCGTTTGGCTTGCTGCTCAATGATCCCGTTATGAGCGATCCGGTTAAAGGGTCAGAGATGCTTGATGGGTTGGCTGTCTGTGCTTATCGAATGGCTGACGCCATGTTGAGAGCGAGACTGAAATGACACAGGAGCGATTCGTATGAAGGACCACAAGCCCGGTTGCGCGTCACGGTTGAGTTGCACGATGATGCACAGCGATGGGGAATGTCCCGGTTACCCCTGTAATTGTGGCTTCTCTGCCCCGCCCGCTGTTCCTTCAATTGAGGACTTCAAGCAGAAGAAGGCACAGGAATCCCACTACCGAGGCGATGCCTTCCGGTTCGTGGAGTCCGTGTTCGATGGAGACTCGGTTGGCTTCACGGAAGAGGATGGCCGGGTTGTCATCGTGGCTAACTGGGAGGATCTTGAAGGTGTCTCGTATACGGTAGCTGATGCTAGACGCTTAGCGTACGCGCTGCTGCTAGCCGCCGTTGAAGCCGAGGAGTTCTCGCAGGTGGCGCAGAAATGACCCAGAAGGGCGATATCGTCCTGCGGTTTGGTGGCCATGAGTGGCGATACTTCGGTGACGCAACCAACCATCCAAGCTCGATTGTTAACTGCGAGAAGTGTAAACGAATTCAGGTTTGGGATACGTTGGTGTTGATGACTCAGATTGCCTCCTGCGGCGAACCAGACATCAAGCCGCCTCGCGGTTTTTTCAACAAGTGGGGCGTTCTGATTCGATACGGCGAGTCCTACTGTGGTCAGTGCTTGAGTGAGTATCACAACTACAGCAAGAACTGTTCTGACATCGGCTACCCGGCTGAGTACAAGGCTTATTTGAAGGCGGGAAACCTATGAACCCCTCGTTGCGGCTGCGGGTGGATCGGCTCGCACGGATGTCGGCTGAGGCCGGGTGGGATCATCTGCGGTCGAGAGCGATTACTGGGACAACATGGAAGCGAGTCATTGACTTGCTGGAGCTGACCGGTAGCCCTGAGCCGTTCGTATCCCCGTGTAGTGATGGCTCAGTTCACCTGAACTGGACGAACAATAACGATTCGTTTCTGGTCGAGGTCTCTGACGGCAAGGTGGATTGGACTATCGTAGAAGGTCGAAGCGTAGTTAGTAACATGACCACAGGCGAATGGCCCGATGACGAAGAGCTTGAGATGAAGGTCTTGGAAGGTGTAGCAAAATTGTATGAACGGCATTGAAGACTTCTTCCCCATCCTGTACCACGTACTCCTCCTGCTTGTGCCCATGGCACCAGCTTACCTGTTCTTCAAGATCCTGCCATCGAGTGCGGCTGCGGAAGGCCCGTTCAAAGGCTTGCAGATAAAGCTGGGTGGAGCGTTTGCTGGCTACTTCGTACTCGTCCTGCTGAGCCTGTTCGTCAGCGATCCCATCATCAAGGCTAGAGAAGCAGCATGGACTCGGTACGTAGCGGACCTTGAGAAGAACATCTACCAGAGTTGGCGGGTAACCGGCCATCTGGCAGTCAAGCCCGCTGACCCGAGGTTCGATCCGCAAAGTGTAGTGGTATTCGTACGCCCCCCGGATCTCCACATCCAGCCTGACGCCCAGCTTCGCTTCGATATACCCATTCTTTTGAAGCCGGATGGCTCCAGCGACCCTCCGATGCTCATCTTTGATGCTCCGGGCTACCAGCCCTCGACCGTGACTCTCCTAGAGCCTCCCTCTGGGGCCGGGGGTGGATCCTCCCCGGTACGCCAGCACTTCGATCCAGACAGGCACACGATTGTTCTTGACGACCCGATTACTTTGACTTCCAAAGCGAATGAACCGGCGTATAATCCCAAGCCATGACTTTCATTGACGTAACCCTTGAGCAAGTCAAACTCTCCCCGAAGGCTCGCAAGCTTAAGGGCAAGTGGCGCGTTGAGCCGGAACACTTCATGGTGCATGTTAACGGATTGACAGATCCGTACACGATTGAAGTGATCAACCTCAGGACCGGCAAGACTCGTCCGTTCAAGCGTGGTCTTTTGGGAGCGCGATGAGTGGGTGGCAGGGATGCCGAGGATGTCGGTACATCTGGCTCATGGGGCCGTTTCATCGGCACCTGTGGTGGCGCTTGCATCAGATTGTGGTGACCGGTGATTACCCCAAGACCAACACAAGTTCGTAGGCAGCGTCTCCCGCATAAAGCGGTTGGCTTTGCTGAAGCCTTACGGGAGGCTACACTCCGGGCGTCAACAACCGAGGATCCGAGAGGAGAAGCTGGCTGCTTGGGAGGAGAAGGAGAAGTTGAGATGATTGACGACAAGGAATTCAATTTGGTTAGCCAGTCGGCTCACGCATTCAGCGGAGCCTTCATCGGGTTACTTGGGATGGTGCTGCATCAGTGGTGGATCCCCGCTGGCTTCGTGGTCTACAGCGCCGTCAAAGAGTTCTGGTACGACGCCAAGTATGAGACGCCCGAGGTTCGTGGTAGCAGCCTTGAGGACTTTCTGGTGTCTACTGGCGGGGCGGGCATTGGCGTGATTGTGGGGGTGTTACTATGTCGGTAGATCCGAATGATGTGGCCTTTGAGATTGCACGGAAGTGGGCTGGTCGCATCCACGACGAACACGATAAGGGCGCGGAGCATTACTTCGCGCTGCGAGACATTCTCTGGGCAGCGATTGCGACGTATGGCATGGATAGGTACACGGCTGGCCGAGAGTCCCGTGAGCTTGAGTTTCAGCAGATGAAGATCAAGGCATTTACTGAAGGTATTAGAACAGCCAATTCACTCATTCCGGAGGTGGGATGAAACTGATTACACTGCAAATTGATCCAGACGAGTTTCAGGCCATCTGTGACGGCATTGCTGCGATGTCCAAGAAGCGGCAGGAAGGCACGATTACTACGATGGCCTTCTGTAACGGGTGTGGCTGCTCGTCTGGTGGGCCGTATTGCACCTCCCTCTGTCAGAAGCTGGCGGAAGCAAAAGAGGCAGCGAAATGAGAGAGTACGCGGATGCGTGGGCCGAGTGCAGTGCCAACGACCTATGCACTTCCCTCCATCCGCGTCAGAAGAACGGTAGTTACTTTTGTAACAGGCGTGGGCAACGCTGGGTGTTGCTGTCTGAAGCGGAGTACCAAGCAGAGATCAAGGAATCAAGAGAATGGCAGGACGGCGATACGTGGAGGCAAGATGCCGCTAGATAATTTTGGAATGGTTACCCCGAAGCTGTTTCGTTGTGCCCAGCCCGACCCGGCTGGCATCGCTACATTGAAGGCACTGGGCGTGACGATGATCTACAAGCTCAACAGCGATTGGTCCGCTAAGGGCGAGGCTGAGGTGTTAGGTGGCGAGGTTCAGTACGATAGTTCTATCTCGCCGTTCAAGCCCAAGAAGCAAGCGCTCCTGAACGCGGCTGACCAGCTTCACACGTTTGCCTTGGCCCAGAAGACGGTGGCGTTGCACTGTCTGCACGGGCGAGATCGGACTGGGGCGGTTGCTGCGACATTCCGGATCAAGTACGAGTCCAAGCCGTGGCACGAAATCTACGATGACTTCATGACGTACGACACGTTGTTACTCAAGGAAGCCCTGCCCATCGTTGACATGGGGATCATCGAAGTCCTCAAGGAAATCTACTTCGACGTTCTCGGGGTGAAGGTGTGAGGCAGTACCTGTTCTTCATGTCAGCGGCAGTCGCTGGGTACTACTTTCCGGACCTATGCTTTTGGGTATGGTGTAAGGTAACAGGAAGGGTGAGAGTATGAAGCTGCCTCTTTGGTTTTGGGTCTTCACGCTTCTGCTGGATGTGGCCTGTGTGGTGCTGGTGTACGAGGCTCTTGTTCACGCTGCTGAGATGACAATGGTTTCATGGGCCTGTGTGGCCTTTGCGGTCTTTGTCTGTGCCCGTTCGACTACAAAGGCGGTCTTCGATGATGGAGATTGACTGGAACAAGGCGACCGTCGAGATGCTTCAGGCCGAGTACACCAAGGTAACCAAGCAGCTAGCTGAAACGCCCGATGAGGTGCTGAGGCTGAAGCAGCAGTGGCTGTTCAATCGCATCTGTTCGCTTACCTCAGCCCGCATGGATCGAGCGTTTGAGCAGTCGAGGGGTGAGGTATGAAAAAGATCCTGTTAATCACGCTGTTGTTTCTGATGGCGTTGTCCGCGACAGCCGGTACGGTACGCGGCCTCCTGACGCGGGGTAACTACCCAGCCGCTGCCATAGCGGTTACAATCTCCAGTCCCAACACCGGGCGCTCGTCCCCGAGCGTTACCGGCCATGACGGAATGTACTACCTGTTTAACGTGCCTCCGGGTTACTATACGCTGGAAGTTTGGGCGTACGGGGTTAACCAACCACCGATGACATTCAACATCACGGTCTACAACCAGCCGTATACGGACATTCCACCAGTGAGGGTTCCGTGAGAAATTTTCGCATCGCGCTTTTCTGGCTCTACATCACTCTGGTGCTTTCCTCGGTCATCTACGTCGAAGCCCGGTGGGGCAGTACGAAGATGGGCATGGTCTACTGGCACATCAACGAGACTGGCAAGCGCGTCCTGACGGACGAGAACTATGTGCCGTGGACGATCCGCATGGCACAGGGCGAGAAGGGACCGTTCTTGGAATGAGCGAAGAATTCCACGGCTGCGACGACCCTCGCACTACACCGGTCAACGTCGGAGACAAGGTATGGGTGCTGTTCGGAAAAGTCAGCACTCCCGCCGTCGTCACAGGCGTAGAGGGGATTGTCCATAAGCACTACCGGGTTTCTTCGTTCTCGACCCTTCACTGTCATCGCGGGGATCTCATGCTGCGCTCTGACGGTGAGGAGCCTCCAAATATTGAAACGCGCTGCGGGGGACACGGATGACCAGCACCATCGAGCGGATGATCGACGCCGCCGTCAAGTGCGTGAAGTGCGGCAAGGGTAAGACCGAGTGCGATTGTTGGGTGAAATGCCCGTGTGTCGGATGCCGGATGGCTTCAGCCGCGACCTGCACAACGCGCTCTTGGGACAGCGTGTGCTCACGCCATCCGAGAAGGCGTACAAGATCGTCAGCGATGCGTGGAAAGCACTGTGGTAGCCACGAAATCGAACGTCTCCAACTGGAAGTCGTCCTGCACGACCGGAGCCACAATAAAGGCTCATCGCGCGGGGCGTGGGCGGATGCGGAAGCTAAGAACAAGTGGCTGGAGCATTGTCTGGTGGAGAAGCGTGAAGAGTTGACCCAGCGGTTGGGGATAAAGGAAGTGCCTGATGCCAAAAGAGAGTTCTAAGACTAAGAAGGCGAAGGAGCCGACACGCTTCAACGACATGGCGGTTCATTACTCCTACGTCACCGGATCGAAGTGCTTCTGTGGCGAGGAAGTAACCGGCACGGATCCACTGCCCGCGCACAACTGCATCCAGACGCTCGATGAGCGGGTCGCCAAGCTTGAGGCTTTCGCCAAGGGCGCTTGTCAGTGTGGTTCCGGGTTGCCTTGTGACTTGCATAAGGTGTGGGCACCGAAGGACGCGCCAGTGAACACGAAGGCCGCACCAGATGATAGGCGCTGCTGGTGCCAGCACTTTGAGAGCAACCACATCAAGTCCGGTGCGGGAACTAACCTGTGTCGGTATTGCGATTGTCAAGGTTTCAGCGTAGTAGCGAAGTAGGAGGTAACATGCCTTGGACGGATCAGGCCACGGATCTGCACATCAAGATCGAGAAGATCCACAAGCGGAGTACGACGATTTGCGCGTGTATGGCCACGGTCTCGCTGGTAGCGGCGTTCTGGGCAGGGAAGAAGGATCCGTACTTGGCAGTATTCCTTGCCTTCATGGCAGGTGTACTCTACGATATCTGGAGCCACAACAAATTCATTTGCAAAAATTCCCATCTGCCGACCAAGGAGGATCTCTATGGCGCGTAAGGCTGAGCAGGAATCCAAGAAGGCAACGATAATGGTGCTGATCTGCTCTGATTGGGATTCTGATGCGCGTCCGATTATCCTCACTCCTGAGGATGTGTCGTTTGAGGTTTGCGAGAACTGTCGCATCGTGGAGATGGTTGAGAAGTGACGCCACGGGTTACAAAGCGGCGACGGCAACGGACCGTGACTGGCCTTGTGAATGGGCTTGTTCCGGATTACACGCCGTGGCTGGCGTTGACGGCAGATACAGCAACTTGGGAAGCGCCTATTATGCGCCCACAGGAGGGGCTTTCGGGGTTTAGCTCTCTGCGGGACATGCTGACGCGAAAGCTGGGACGGAAATGGAAACGCTGACTCCGCGAGCAACACAGGTACGCAGATCATTGCGCTCGATTGTTATACTACTGATGGCGATCTTCAGCGTATGCGTAATCTTCAGTTTGAGAATGTGTGTGACGAACTGTCGCGGATTGTTCCAATGGTCTTTGGTGATGCGGAAAAGAGAGAAGGTTCAAGTGGCGCTGGAGATGTTGAAGGCGACGGACAAGATGATGGCTCTTATGGGTATATACGGCAAATGATTAACCAGATTTGCACTCTCGTCGTGTTCTCAGCCTATGCGGCTATCAGTGCCATCCTCATGGTCTATGTCCGCATTCGCACCGGGACATCGAAGCTGGCGTCTACGGCTCTGGCTACGTTGATCTTCGTTTCAGGCGCTGCACATTTGATTGAGGCGTTGACCTCCCTTCACTGGCTGTATGTTCTCTGCGAGGTGTTGGAAGCTGTGCTGGCGGTTGTTGTCTCCATCATCCTGTTCATTCTCCTGCCGAGAATGCTTCGTACAGATACCAGCGCGGGCCGGGTTTCTATGCACGATAGGATCTTAGAGCTTCAGGGCGAACTGGCACATCTCAAGGACACGAAGGTTGAACTGGAAAAGCTGATTGGACAGGAGCCGAAGAATGGCTAAGAAGCCGGTCGAGAAGAAGCCAGTGGATCCACTCAAGTACGTAACCAAGGCGCAGATGGCTGAGGACTACGACCACCTCACATCGGTTTACCATGTCCTTTCGGAGTCCCACAACAATCTCAAGACCCTGTACAATGGCCAGCAGTTGCGTCTAGCGGAAGAGCGGGACGCACATGTGAAAGAGGTTGACGAGTTGATCGAGAGTCGCGCTAAGGCTGTTCTACGTGTTAACCAGTACAGGATCATGCTGGACCTGTACGGTCAGCACCTGTCTGGGTGTAAGTTCTTGGCAAGCTGGTTTCGTCAGCAGGGTGATTTTCCATGTGACTGTGGTTTACATCAGGCGCGGGGGACTGGAAAGTAATGAAAGAGGACTGGTATGAATTTCCTGCCATTCCTGAAACGAAAAAGTAGGAGGGGGATCGTGAAACTCGGTGAACGTGTTCTAGTTAATCTTGGGGCATTTACTCTAACGGAAGCTGTCGTGACGCGCATCGGTGATACTGGTGTGGCAGTCGAGGTCGAAGTGGCCGTGGCGGCTGGGCTGACTGGTAACAAGACGAGCAAGTATTGGCTCACGCCGGATAAGGTAGTTGACACTCTGGCTAGCCAGACGCAGCCTGTTCCGGTTTCCTAGCTATGCTCGCTGACGTTGTGCCTATGCTCTTGATGGGCGCGTTCTGCTTCGCGCTAGGAGTCAAAGCTGGTATGTGGTTAGAGAGGAGCGGTGATGAAGCGTCTAACACTTAGTCTTTGTTTGTTAGGACTCTTAACGTCAGTCTTAGGGGGGACGACTCTTCAGACGATTCCCTTTAGTACCTCTCCCTATAACCCCAACATGCAGCAGTCCTCTGATGCCGCGTATTCAGGCCGTTGGGTTATTCGGGGGCAGCAGTATGGCGTCTATGCCTTGAACGCCGACAACGGTACTTACAAGATGATTACCGGTGTTGGCAAGAATGATGGGGTAGCACCAGCAGCAAACATTTTCATTACTGGGGATTGTTGGCAGAGCTTTACCAGTTTGGCAGCGACTCCCGGTGTAGCGAAGTGGGTTGTCTGGATTGGGACTCCGGAGATGTGCGCTCCGTCCGGTGTGCCGGTCCCCGCTGAGTACATTCAAGTGGCGCGACTTGACGGTGGACAGGGGCTTCGTTGGGTCGGTCAGATCCACGCGCCTCTTGTTAATCGGCTCGCACATTTCATCTACACGGCTGGCGACACAGTATGGGCACCGGAAGGGTTATACCCTCCGACGACATGGACGAAGTGTGATCTCAACGTTCTTGGTAGCTGCGTTTCGGGTCAGCCGAGTCCTGCCGCCCAAGCTCCGCCCCAGCCGAACATTGATGGGTACACGTATTCGCTTGTAGGCGGCGGGCCGCAGTTCCATTGGACGATGGTGCGAAGTGATGTTCAGTTGCCAACCGCAACGCCTAACCTGACGCCGATTATCTCTGTTACCCCTTCTCGTACACCGACCAAGACGAAGACTGGGACGCCGGGGCCGTGTGCGCCTCCTGCTCCGTGTCCAGCGACTCAGACGCCTATCGGGACTAGGACTGCGACTCCGGTTCCCTCGCCTACGCCAGCAGCTTCTGGATGTGGCGGCGTGGACAAGTACACGCTCTGTCTTGGCGAGCGCTTCAAGGTCACGGCCCAGTGGGTCTCGACTTCGGGATCGGGCGCGGGGACGGCTGTTACCCTGACCGACGACACTGGAACCTTCTGGTTCTTCAGCGCTGGGAACTACGAGTTGATGGTCAAGGTGCTGGCTGGCTGCTCGACCAACTCCCACTACTGGGTCTTTGCGGCGGGCCTGACGAACGTCAATGTCACCCTGACCGTGACGGATACTCAGACCGGGGCCATTAAAACGTACGTTAATCCGCAGGGGACGGCCTACCAGCCCATTCAGGACACGACGGCATTCCAGTGCCCTGCCGCCCCCGCTCGGGCTTTAAAAGCCAGCGTAGAGAAGAAACCGTTGTCAAAAATCGGGAAGGGCGTTACCATCACGCTCATGCTTCTGGCAGCGGCGGCTATCGGGATGATGACGAGAGAGTTTCGTGGCTGACATGGCTAAGTTGGCAATCGAGGAACGTGTTACCCGAATCGAAGAGGCGCTGAGAGCGTTGGAGTTGGAAACGAAGCCCCACTGGCCGGGGTGTGGCTGCTCCCTCCGCGCTTTCGCGGGTAAGCCGCCAGAGCCTCCCCTCCCGCCCCTCTGCCCTGCGTGTGGACGTTGGACTTGGCGGGTAGGTGGTTACTGCACCCGTCATTGTGAGAGCAAAGGTCCAGCGAAGACTTGCTCGCATGGCATATACGAGTGGGCTTGCACTCAGTCGCATCAGCCTCCGTACGCCGAATGCACCACCTGTAAGTCAGTAACCTGCTCCGGAAGTGGTTGCTGGCATGGCTTGTCTACGCACCTTCCCGGTGAAGGTTGCACGGTGAAGGGCTGTGGTTGTGAGCGCCCATGATTACTCATCTCGATTCCACCTGTCCGCATCTGGTTGAGCTTAATCGGCTGAAGGCTGAGTCTGATGAAGTGCTGGAAGACTTTTACAATGAGGTCGAGAGCGCGTTGAAGTGCCAGCCCAAACCGAATGGCGAGTACGCGCATCTCGTTTACTGCAACGGCGACCCGCGAAAGCCGCCCGGAACCCCCGGTGTTTCTTGCTCCTGTCCTGTAGGCCGCGTTTGGCGTGAAGCTGCGGCCAAGATCGTTGAAGCCGCCCCCCGGTGTCGCATGTATGTCTGTGGGAGGAACGAAATTGCCGAAGCAGTTAGGCAGGGGAAGTGGACAGACGAGACTCGCTGGACCGAAGAGGCCCCCGAAAAAGAGCCTCCCCGCACCGAAGCCCTCAAAGAACACTACGGCGAAGAGTGCGCGTACACCTGCCCCAAGCACTCCTACCGATAAGGGTCCATGCACTGACGTTCTAAGGGCCGAAGCCATGAAGCTTCGGGACATGGGGCGTGTCAACGTCACCATCTGCTGGAACTGCAAGCCCGTCAACGCTTCCCTGAAGGAAGCCACGTTCGTCTGCATCTACTGCTGGCAATGCAAGCACTGGTACTTCAAGGGGCGGGATCTCACGGCACCCAAAGCTGTGGTAACATAGGCGATTATGTTTGAGACACTGAAGAGTCGCGCCTTCTGGAATGGCTGGTGGACGGGAACCTTCTGGGGTCTGCTGGTCGGCAATCTTGGTTTCACGATCTGGTATGCCTTCCACTGGCGCTGGATTGGGCTGGTCAACATCGTAGCTTTGGTGCTTTTGGTAACGGTCTGTCGAGACCGGTTCAAGCACAAGGACTGTGGTTGCTGGTTCGGTCAGTGCCACAACTGCCATCGCTTCTTCTGCGTCTCCCATAAGATCCTGAGTCCAGTTAACTGGCTGCTCTCGCTTCCGTGGGAGTACGCTTCTGTACGCGGCCATGTTCGGATGGAACGGGTCACATGGCGAATTCTCGAAAAGTGGATGGCGGTCGAGGGCTGGTACTTGACGAAGTTCGATCAGGTCGTTGATGACACTGGTAAGCGTGGCTGAGAATCTAGCGGTCGTGGTGTTCTTGGTGTTCTTCGTCGCCATTACGCGATGGACGTTCAAGGAGCGAGACGAGGTATGACGAGACAGGAGTTGAAGGAGTGCTTGCTGAGTGGCAGTCCCATTCCAGCATGGGGTGTGATTGTTATACTGATCGAGTGCGTTGCTCTGTTTGCATGGACGTATAGGTGGTGATTATGAAACCCGATGAGCCGAAGGACGAGAAGCGCTGCGAGACCTGTGCGCGGATGGCTGAAGCGTTTACGTACCTTCTCCGTGATGTGGTCTATCGTGCCCCCGAGGAGTTGACGGCGGAATACTACGTACGGCAGCTTGCCTTTCTGCGCGAAAAGTTCGTTGGTCGCGCATGAAGAACTGGCTTTGTCGGCTGGTAGGCCATGCGATGTGCATGAATCAGGGCCACTTCAACCCCCACAACGGCTGGCTTGATTCGCTCCACTGCTTGCGTGGCTGTGGGAATTGGGATGCTGAAGACCCGGCTGCTCCTCGTCGCTGGCACAAGTGGATTGGTCGGTGTCGGATAGGCGAATGAACTGGCAGACCAAGCTGATTGCTTTAGTCATTGTCGGGGTCATCCTCTATGTGATAGAGTGGTGGGTAATCATTAGGGCACTGAAACGCGACGAAAGGGAGGCACATGAAGAACAGCGAGCGGGCCGAGAAGATCCTTTCGCGCCTCGTTGGTGAGGCGGGCGAGCTTGTTCAGGATCGAGATGGCTGTGACTACGCCTTCGATGAAGAGTCACGGTATCGAGAAGATTACTACGTGGCGCTTCACATCATCGAGGACGCGCTGGAAGAGGCCCTTGAGGATCCGGACAGCGAATTCCAGACGCTGAAGGCTGAGAACGATATGCTCCGCGAGGAGTTGGACGATCAGGATGTGTATTGCCAGACCTTCCACGTTAGGTCTGGTGAGGGCGAGGACGCGGTAACCTAGGAGTAACATGCCGATTAAGCGTACGCTACAGTCGCGGGTGCCAGTCAAGATTTGGACTGAGGATGTGGCAAGCAACGCCATGGATCAGTTGAAGAACACGGCATCTCTGCCCTTCGTCTACCACCACGTAGCGGCCATGCCGGATGTCCACCTTGGCATTGGTGCTACGGTTGGCAGCGTCGTGGCTACGGTGGGTGCGGTAATGCCCGCCAGCGTTGGTGTGGATATCGGCTGCGGCATGATGTGGATCGAGACCGGATTGGACATCGGTGTTCTCGACGGCAAGCTGCCTGAGCTTCGCCACAGCATCGAGCGCGGCGTCCCGGTGGGCTTCAACTCCCACAAGGAGCCGAAGATCGCTGCCCAGATTTTCGGGAAGAATTTTGGTCGTCCGATTGAGGGGGCTGACGACGATGAGCTTATGGGAAAGAGCCTTTGTCAACTGGGTAGCTTGGGCGGCGGGAATCACTTCATCGAGGTGTGCGTCAATCTCGACACGAACAAACTCTCAGTCATGCTCCACAGCGGATCACGCAATGTGGGAAAGACTGTGGCCGAACGGTACATCAACAAGGCCAAGCTCCACCACCTCATTAAACTGCCCGACCCTGAACTGGCGTACTTTGCCGCCGGGACTGACGAGTTTGCTAACTATGTGAATGACGTTCAGTGGTGTCAGATGTACGCCATGCTGAACCGGCAGATCATGATGGACGAGGTGCTGAAGGATCTCGCCCACTTGCTGGGGGTGGATCGGTACAACGCCCACGCGAGTCTGGGTGTTACTCAGAGCGTCAACTGCCACCACAACTACATCGCTGAAGAGATTCATTTTGGACAGAAGGTTTTCGTAACTCGTAAGGGAGCGATCAATGCCGAGAAGGGAACGTGGGGAATCATTCCGGGAAGTATGGGCACCGGTAGCTTCATCGTTAAGGGCCTTGGGAATCCGGAAAGCTTTAACTCTGCTCCCCACGGTGCTGGTCGTCGTATGTCTCGCGGTGAGGCAAAGCGGACGTTCACCGTCGCAGACCTTGAAGCTCAGACGAGTGGCGTAGAGTGTCGTAAGGATGCTGATGTTCTCGATGAGGCCCCGGCAGCATACAAGGATATCGGTGAGGTAATCACTAACTCGTCTGACTTGGTGACCGTCGAGGCACGGATCAAGCAGGTTCTTTGCGTCAAGGGGTAGTATGCTTCTTGACTTCATTTTCACTTGGTTGTTTAAGTCGCTGGCCTTGCTGTTCGTCTTTGGGGGCTTTGTTGGGATCCTGTATTTGATTGTTTTCGTGAACCCGTGGTGGGCGCTCTTGCTTGCTCCGTGGCTCGGATTAATCTTAGCCCTTCAGGAAGAGTCATGACTGACCCCAACTTCACGGTGCGTGAAGGCGACCCCGAGCATGTGGCCTTTCATCGCCTCTACGATGCGCGTGGTAACACCGCTGAGTTGAGAGAAGCCCATCCTGAATACTGCTCGCAGTGCTTGTACTCGGCTGCGGCAGAGTGGTTCTATCTGGGCTGGCACTCGAAAGAGAAGTTCAAGTGTGGTGGCTGCGGACATGCTGCCTCTGCGGGCAAATACTGCTCGCTCCGCCCTGAGCCGGATGAGAGGGAAGAGCAGCGCTTGCGCGAATACGCTAAGGCTGATCTTTGTCCTCATGGCTACAAGCGCTGCTGTGGAAATAAAGCCGCTGACGAACTGCACCCCTAGCCTTCTGAAGAAGTGGAATTCCATTCTGAAGAAGCACGGGCTGCGTGTTATCCAGCCCGGTGATAACACTCGACAATTGAATGCGTCGAAGCGTAGACTTCTGGAAAGCAAGAGGAGGAAGCGTGAAAGTCGGCTCAGTAGTTCTGTTCAAGACAGAGGGCAGTCCAACGGAAGCACGGATCAGGAGAGTATCTGATAACGGCGCTGTGGTTGAAATCGAGTATCCACCCAATGGTTCTACGCTAAGTGTAAAGTGGGTGACGGCTGCTAGCATTCTGGATACGCTTGGCGAGAAGCCTGATGTGGTTCCTGAGGCCGCACCTGCTCCAGCACCCCCGCCTATCAATCCGCTTCCGGAAGGCATTGACACCTCGCGGTTCGATACTGCGTCCGGGCTGCATCAGAATCGTTGATGACGCCCCGGCGTACCCAGCTTCGCCGTCGTAGGCGGCTGTTCAACGATTTTGAGATTACCGACCGGCTCGGTAATCCGGTAGACACGCAATACCACTTCAACACTTCACCCTATCCGGGACATTTGGAACTGATCTCCGAACATCGGTACGAGACGTTTGAGATGATCTTTACGGTTGTAGCGAAAGACGGCGATACGGATGCACAGGAAGTCCGGATACCGACCCGTGACGGTAGGCAGTTCCTTGCGGTCGGCATCCCAGTTCCGGCGTTGCGTGAAGGCCAGTTTTACCAGTTCCGGCTCAGTCTTGAAGCCTACATGAGTTTGAGGTAATCATGCCTTACATCACTCCGTTTGAGCGAGAGAAGTTCGACAGCCACTTGTGTGACTTTCCTTTCATCGCCTCGCCCGGTCAGTTGAATTATGTAATCAGCCGCTTGATGCTGGAGTACGTAAAGAACATGGGTGAATCGTACGCGACCTACAACGCCTTGATTGGGGTTTGTGAGGCGGCGAAGCTGGAGCTTTACAGGAAGCTCGTTGCGCCGTACGAGGACGAGAAAGAGAAGAAGAATGGAAAGCTCTAAGCTGGAGGAGCGCTTCGTCTACGCGCAGGTGCAGGTGGACATCGCCACCGCTGTGCTGGCCGAGATTTCACAGCCCGTCCCGGCTGAAGACACGATTCCCTATCTGGATCGTTACTGGGCCGATATGGCGATTGGCTATCGGACCCTCGCGCATGAAGCCTTGATGAAACTGAAAAGTCTCGCTGAAAAAGTAAGCGAGTAACCTCCCAAACCCGGTCTCTGGAAGATTCTTCAATAGTCCGTCTTTGATGTAAGGGCGGAAGCTTGCTCAGGAGTGCCAATGAAAAAGCTGCTCGGATTGATCGTGCTGGTTGCGACTATGGGGATAGCGTGTTCGGCTCGCCCTCAGCCCCAGCAAGCGAGCGATAAGCTGCCGCCCCTCCCCAAGCCACCCATCGCGCTGCCGGTTGGCGACGAGGCGGTTGTTACGCCTCCTGTCATTGCCGCAGCGACCGAAGCCCTTGAGACTCTTCCGCGCACAACTCCCCTTCCTATTTCTGGGCGCTCCTTTGCCAAGTTCTCGACTGCCTCTGCTCCGATTGGCAATACCTACCTCGCGGCTGTGAACGGATCGGGCAACCTTTGTACGATTGATGCCCCGTGTAGTCGAGCCTACGTTTTTGGTAGTGGTACTCAGATTCACGGGGATGACGTTGTGTATTTCCGTGGTGGTATCTACACCGGTCTCAACGTCCAACTGACCGCCTCGGGCACCCTTGGCCATCCAATCATCTTTCGTAACTATCAGGATGGCACCTATTTGGGTGAACGAGTAATCTTCCGTGGTGGTGCTGCCGTTCAGAACGATGTCATCCTCAACAACACTGGTAGCTACAACTGGGTCTGGGGGATTGAGTTCGACCAGTTGCCGACCAACACCGTTCCTGCTGGCTCAGGAGAAACGAAGTCAGGTCGCGTGTCTTGGTATCAGGGATCGTGGCCTAGCGATATTGCGCTTTCGGATGCAATCAACTCCCTGCCACAAAGCGGTGCGTACGCTGCCCGCGATGGCCAGAAGTACATCAACATCTACTGCCACGACGTTCGTCAGTGCATCTCTAGCTGGGTAGAGACGACGAATCAGGAAATCTCAGGCATGCTGGCGATCAATGTCGGCTGGGACGAAGAGCCGGATCCTCTGTGCGGAACTGGCGGCGTCCACCCGGCATGCTTCACGCCCGCTCGCGGACATGGCTTTCCGGAGTACGTTCAGAACCAGAAGAACTACAGCGGTAATCCGCCCGGAAGCGTGTCGCCCGCTACGCCTTCTACGAAGTACACGCTGGGCAGTATCGGCCTTGGCGGCTTCACGGGCTGCTTCAAGCTCTATGGCTCAGGCGATCAGAACGAAGAGCAGAACTGGGTCGCTCGACAGAACACGACGGCTGACTGTGGAGCGCTGTCCACCTATGGCTTGCAGGATAACCTGCTGTTCGGAGGTGGTGGGGCCAATGACACCTACACCGTTGATCAGAACTACGAGTACAACTGCTGTACCTTCAATGCTGGTCCGGGTGGTGCATGGGGACCGAACGACAACGGCATCGGTACTTGCACCAATGTCAACATCACTAACAACTTCGTAGGTTCGCCCTCGACATTTGGTAGTATTGGTGGAACGTCCTGCCACACCCCGACTACGCTGACAGGTAACTCGTTCATGGGTAACACGGTCAACCTGAACCGTTCCCTGTACCCGTCCAATACCTACTACTCCTCGACTCCCGCTCAGCAGTTTGTCTTTGTCCGTGCGGATCCGTATGAACCGGGTCGCTGCACGATCACAGTCTTCAACTACACGCTGGCTTCGACCGCGCCTGTCGATCTCTCGCAGTGCGGAATGGGCGATGGAACTTCTTGGCAGATTCGTGATGCCTACCGCTTCCATGGCGATGACAACAACGACACTGGTAACGTTGTCTATGCGGCAGGGACGTACTCGGCAGCGTCTCCAATCCTGAACCTGTCCATGGCAACGGGCACCCCGGTTGCTCCTGCGAACTGGTCCACGAAACCGGCTGCTGAGACATGGCATGCGCTGACGACTCGCGGCCCGCGCTTTGGTGTCTTCATCCTGCTGCCCTCGCCTGTGCTTGGCAATAGCTGGTACGCAGCCCCTGCCAACGGTGGCGCTTGCAGCACGATGAACGGCTCTACGTCCGGTACGGGATTGATCAACTGCCCGTGGGAGCTTCAGACGGCTCTCAACCAGACCTCGATCCATCCGGGCGATACGCTTTGGCTGCGCGGTGGAACCTATTCAGGGACGTATGTCAGCAACCTGTTGGGCAATACGAGTCAGCCGATTATGGTCAAGCAGTACCCCGGTGAGACGGTGAAGCTCGACGGCGGCACTACGTATGATTTCGGTCTCAACATCTGTGGTGGCTACACTTGGTTCTGGGATTTTGAAGTCTTCTCGTCATCGACGGATCGGACTTCGGACAACGAGGGTCCGTGGCCGACTGGCCTGAACCGTAGCAATGGCGTGACTGGCTCTTGCCCGCCGAATGACTCTCAGAGTGGCGCTATCAAGGGCATCAAGCTCATTCACATGAAGATCCATGACATGGCTGGTGGAGCAAGCCCGTTCTCTCTGTTCAGCGATTTTGAGATGTACGGGACGACGATTTACAACACCGGATGGGCTTCACCGACAAACATCGGTCACGCGCATAACGTTTACATGCAGAATGTCTTTGGTTACAAGCTGATTCAGGACAACCTGTTCTTCGGCGGGTACGCGGAAGACATGCAGCTTTACGGAACTGGTGCGGCATCGCTCAATGGCGTAACGATTGACGCGAACATCTATGCGGACTCCAGCACCTACGTTGTTAATCAGGGGCGCGAGTTGACGGTTGGTGGAACGTCCGACCTGAATAACCTGACGGTTTCCAACAACCTGTTCTACCGTGGACCGAACGGAGACGCGGGTACGTCAGACTGGTACATGGGCTACAACTCGGCATGTCCCGGCGCTTCTATCACTGGCAACTTCGTTGGAACGGTTACGCTGTGGGGCAGCAACTGCACTGCACCGGCTACCGTTTCTGGTAACACGTTCATGGGTACTTTCAGCGGCCACTCGCAGTGGGCTGGCAATACCTTCTTGAACAACGTCTACCCGACGAGCGGCTTCAACATCTTCCCGAAGCCATCGAAGTACGAGGCGAACCGTGGGTGGATGGTTGTCTACAACTGGGCGAACGCCTCATCGGTCAACCTTGACCTGTCTCCGATTCTCGCACCGGGTACACCGTACACGGTCAAGAACGCGCTTAACCCGCCTCAGGCTCCGATTGCGACAGGCACATACACTGGCGGCACGGTTAACATCTTGACTGGACCGTTCCCGATTGCTCCTGCGATTGGTGGTATCCCGGTTGCTCCGGGAGCGCCGTTCTCGCTTGGCCCGACGTTCAACGTCTTTGAGATCATCCCGACTGGGGGAAGCAGCGGAACGCCGACCCCGACACCGACTTCAGCCTTTACTCCAACTCCGACGAGGACGCCGACCCCGGTTCCTCCAACGAATACGCCGTCTCCGACTCCAACGCCCACGGCTACTCGTACACCGACCGCGACTCCGACAAAGGTTCCTACAGCAACCCCGACACCGGGCGGGCCGTGGCACACGTTCCTGAATTCGCCTGTAGTGTCTGCGCCGATGAACATCTCTGGCGGCTTCGTGAACGCGCCTACGGCTGAGACGGGTACGGCGGTCTATACGTTCACTACGCCGTACACTTCCACGGTCACCTTCTGGGTCTATGCAAATGATGCGCTTGACACCGCAGACAGCTTCTACGCCAAGGTGGACTCTGGTTCTGAGGACATCTGGGATGTGGCTGGTAACGGGCCTTGGGGCAACTTCTTCCGCTGGGATCAGTCCAACGGACGCAACGGCACTGGCGTTGCTTTGACGCTCAACCCGCGTACGTGGGTAATCTCTGGGGCTGGAACGCACACGCTGATTCTCCGTGCCCGTGAAGCGGGAACGCAGATCAGTGTCGGCATCTATGTCTCGGCTGACCCGTCCTTCTCGCCGCTTACTCCGACTGCGACACCGACGTTCACTCCGTCGAACACGCCGACCAAGACGGCCACGCCGACCGCTACTCCGACGAAGACTCCAACTCCGACGAGTACGCCTACCAACACGCCGACTCGGACTAACACCCCGACGAATACACCGACTCGGACCTACACGCCGACTAACACCCCGACGTTTACTCCGTCGAACACTCCGACTGCGACGAATACCTTTACTCCGTCGAACACGCCTACGAACACGCCTACGCCTACTCGTACGGCTACGCCGGGGTCTGTCTGTGTAACCATGACGTTCACTAACACCCCGACGTTTACTCCGACCCCGACACCGACTCCATGAAGTTGAAGGGCTTAGGGTGGCTCCTGTGCGCGGCTCTTGCCGTGACAGGGCCGCTCTTTGCCCAGACTCCGACACCCACCAATCCGCCACCTACGGTCTGCTGGACTTGGACGCCTACCCCGACCAATACCCCGACCCCAACGGCAACCCCGACTAGGACTCCGACACCGACTCCCACGCCGCTTACCGGCCCGGAAACGGGCTTTGACATGGGGAACGTGGGGGTTGGCGGCTTTGACTCCTTCAACGGCCATGTCTGGTCCGTTTCAGGCGGTGGGGCGGATATTGGGGGAACAGCCGATGCGGGACGTATCCTGCCCATCACCATCGCCTCACAGGGGTACGTAATTGCTCACATTGCCTCTCAGACGCCATTTGAGGCCGGGGCCAAGGCTGGAATCATGGTTCGTGACTCCTTGGATCCTAGCGCCCCCAGCGTCTTTATCGGCTACAGCATCGGGACTGGGATCATCAGCATTCACCGGACGACTCAAGGCGGTCCAACCACGACTGACTACAGCGCTTCTGGACCGACGACAACATGGCTGCTCATCTCCCGAGCGGGGACGCGCTTCCAGACTTGGAGATCGGCTGATCGGCAGTCGTGGGTTCTGGTCAGCACGGTAACCATCAGCATGTCCAACTCGGCTCAGGCGGGGGTCATCGTTTCCTCGCATGATCTCGCCCAGCTTTCCACCGTCATCTTCGATACCTTCAAGGTAGTTTCTACCATCCCCTAAAATTTGTGGTAACATCGTTCCGCTATGAAAATATGGCTGGATGATCTGCGACCGGCCCCCAAGGGGTGGCTGTGGTGCAAGTCCGTTACCGAGGCACAGATTGCTCTGCGTAGCGGGGCAGTCGAGAACTTGTCTCTGGATCACGACTTGGGTAACCAAGACGATGGGGACGGGATCAAGCTCGTTCTCTGGCTCTGCGAGGCGGAGAAGTTCTGGCCTCGTTCCCGCCCGACCGTTCACAGCCGCAATCCCGTAGGCCGCGAGAACATGCTTGCTTTGATCCAGAGGTACGGGCCGTATGAAGAGTAAGAGGGTGTCCCCTAAGCCGAGGGAGTGGTGGGCGTACGACAGCGGGCTTACGGATTCGGGACAAGTCTTGATGGGGTTCGCTATCCGAAACAGTCCGTGGAACGGAGATGTGCCGCGCATCCGCGTCCGCGAAGTCCTCCCCCGGAAGAAGGGGAAAAAGAAGTGATGTTCTGGAAGAGCAAGAAATCACCCCTACGGCTATACCCGTTCATCAAGGACCACCTCTGTCCTAAGTGCAATCGGAACCTCCTAACGGGTGGGATTCATCGAACGTTCGATGATCAGGAATACCTGTGGCGTCTATGTTACGGGTGTGATGCGCGGATCTCTACAGAGGTCTGTCGTCCCGTACCGGAGGTTAAAGATGCGTAAGCTGTCCGAGGTGGAGCGCAGGATCCTTCGCCGGATGCGGGCGCACCTGAAGAGTCTGGAGCGCTTTCCCCGCGATGGTGATTGGCAGAAGGGCTGGCGTACTGGGTTTACGGCAGCTATGAGTATGGTCGAGTTCGGAACTGCTGGGGCAACGGTTGTAGAAAGGAGAAAGTCCGTCGCTAAAGGACGAAGGATTTTCAAGCAGGTAATGCGGAGCATCATGAAAAGGGAAAAGGAAAAGGCTGAAAAGGAACGTAACGAAAGGCGTAACGATGTACAAGAGCAGGGAGCTTCAACGTAGGCTAACAATGGCCGGATTCACTCTCGATCCCCGGTCGAAGCACATAAAGGTGTTTCAGGGTAATCTGTTGGTAACGATTCTCACCAAGAATGACTCGCCGGATCCCCACGCGGTCAAGAATACGATCTCATTGATACGCCGGAAGACCGGCATTGACATCAGGAAGTTTTGATGGACACGGTGCGAGACAAGGATCTCAACGAAGAGGTCACGTTGGAGGATTGGTTTGCCGCCCAGCCAGCCAAGCAGCGGTGGCGGTGGGATCTGACGACTCCGTACGCGGCCTCGATGGAAGCGTGGGACGCGATCAAGGACTGGCAGAAAAAGCAATATCCGATTCGCCATTTTTTTCAGTCCAAGGCTCGTATTTTCTTTTTCAGAAAATATCGGCAGTGGATCAAAGATCCGTGGTACTACTTCACCTGCATGGTCTGGAAGCGCTACAACCGCATTCACGTTAAATCTCTCCCGCCAACTTGGGTAGATCCATGCACCCTCCTTCCTCATGCAGTCTTCACCATTCTCGCTGATCACATCGAGCAGGGCGAAGGTGGACGCGAGAAGTTCGCCGCGTACACGAAGGATGTTGAGAAGTGGCTGGAGACTGCCAGCGCTAACCCCCAGTTCCCCGGTGAGGTTGCTTCATTGACCAAGCAGCTTTACGCCATGACGACTCAGCTTGAGGTCTACGATTACTGGCAGGACCGGAAGCGCTACTTTGAAGCGGAAGATTACAACACGATCAAGGGCAAGGCTGACTTTGCCACAAAGGGGGAGTACGACAAATACTTGCGCTGGTACTGGAAGGAAGAGAAGCGGCTTAACAAGCTTGAGGAAGACATGCTGATTAAGCTGATCAAGGTAAGACGAAGCCTATGGACTTAGGGGGGCTATGTTCACGATTCGCTTTTACACCAAGGACGGCAAGGCCGTTTACATGCAGTGTGATTCATCTGGTTTTGTTGAGACCCTCCAAGGAGAACCCGCCTTCACAGTTTGCGTTGAGATTACCGGAGGTGAATTCCTCCGTTTGAATCGTTTCAAGAAGAAGCCTCCCATTACCGGTCGGAGAGGCGTCATGGGGCGACGGACAAAGGCAAAGGCTACCGGCCAGATTGGATGCTGATATGAGTGAGATTGTTACTTGCCCCCAGTGTGGCAAGGAGTGGGAAAAGAAGTTCGGCCAGTCAAGCTACTACGATGATCGCATGACCAAGAGCTATTGCGCCGAGTGCCGCGAGGAGTACAACGCTGAATGCGAGCGTCTGGCTGAGGAGCGCGAGGTCGAGCGCGAGCAGTGGCGCAGGGAGAGGGAATGAAGCCTGTTGCCAAGATGACGCTGCCTGAACTGGCTGAGATCATTGCAAAGAAGCACAGACTGTCTGATGGTGAGGCAAAGGCTATTCTCCAATCTACGTTTGGTGTGATAGTCAGAAACGTGAAACGTGGCCGAAGGGTTCAAGTCCCGAAGGTTGGGTTGTTTTACCTGCACCATCATCGTCGTTCTGTAAGAACTGGTAACCTGCCGGGACACGCTGGGAAGTCGTTTGTGGTTCCGGGACACCCGCACATCAAGTTCCGTATGAGTGACTGGCTGAGGGGGAAGTGATGTTCGGCTATCAGGGCATCCTTCACGAACCCGTTACTACCAAGCATTGCGCCACCTGCAATGGGCCATTGATCCAGAAGTGGATCTTCACCGAGACCGGGAATTCGTTCAGGTCGAGCAGCGTCTACCAGCACAAGTTGAGAGACTGCGTGATAGAGCTTGCTGAGCAGGTGGCGAAGCTGGAAGCGAAAGGGAAGAAGTGATGGATATCGAAGGCGGGATTCTTTTGTTCATCGCTGTCATCATCGCCCTCATTGTCTGGCGCATTGTGGTTATGGTCCGCAAGACGGGGCGGATGGAAGCTGCGTGTCCCTTCCAGCCGGGAACGACGGTGCGTCACAAGTCTGGTGGCTTCAGCCCGAACATGACGGTGTATCTTCTTCAGGGTTCCTTGGTATGGTGTCGCTGGTATGCTGATGGATTCTCTGCGAATCACTTCTATGCGGAGGAGTTGAAGAAGGTTGATGATTGACGTAACATGTTACTTGTGCTATACTTCGTACTGGAGGTGACATGAAGTCACGCATTGAGACAAGGCTCCGGTATCAGAAGTGGCCTCTCGTAGTCGAGATCAGCGAAGGAGGAGTCCGGGTGCTTCAGAAGGGTCGGAAGAATCAGAACCACCCGGAGCAGTTCATGTCATGGGACATGATCGCCAAGCGCGTCTTCCCCGGCGCGGTGGAGGGCCGGGATGCCTAAGAGAAAGAAGCCTCTGACGGAGGCCCAGATCATCGCGGCTCTCAAGGCCCGCGAGCAGGACTGGGAGCAAGAGGCGGTGATCGAAGCGGCGATGAAGAGCATTGGATTGACGATGGTGGACGACGAGGACGCTGATCTGATTCGGAGGATTGCCCGTCCCGGCCTCGATGGTTTCATGGCATTGGTAACCTTAGCAAAACCGCCGGAAAAGTAGGAGATTTCAATGCCCAACCAGTCCGTGCTGGATTCTTTCTGTGAGGAGCTTGAGTCCCTTATTGACGAGCATAGGGTTGGTGAGGCGTTACCGGTTCCAGCTACAAAGACTCGCTTCCACACCGAGTGGGTCAAGTGCGCTGGTTGTACCAAGACCTATACCTTGATGTTGAACGTCGAAGACGCCGACTTCGTACCCGAGGGCGGTGGGGCAATCGTTTTGTTGTGCGTACATTGCAGGGATGGATATGGCCGGGGCTAAAAAAGAACTGCGGGTAATCTTCCAGTACCTGAAAGAAGATGGCATGGCGGAAGCTGTGGGCGATCTTGTTAGCCTTGTCCGGACACAGGGGCTGGAGTCCTTTGACATCGTAGAGATCAGCGTGGATCGTCTCAATTCGTTTTCCGTTCCGGATTCCAACGTGGCGTTTGAGAAGCTGTTCGCTGGCGCGACCAACGAGTGCTTCGGTTGCCACCGGGAGATCGGGCGGTCGCATGCCGACGGGTGTCCGGTGGTGGGGAAGAGTTGAAGTTCCTGACCAAGTTCTTCTACGGCAGTCTGGACGGCCTACACCATAGCCGCTGTGATCAGTGTAACGAGAAGGGCGGCTTGTGGCGTGGGCGCGTTGGCGCTCCTGAGCTACGTGGCAAGCGCTTCCATGACTGGCGTCCTGAGCAAGAGCATGCCTGTACGTGGGACGGCGAAGACCCCAAGGATCCTGTCGAGCATGTCGTTGTCATTCACCCAGAGCTACTCCGTCACAAGACTCTCATGGCAGATTGCGTCATCCACGAATGGTTCCATGTGATCGACCATACCGAGCGCTGCCGGGACACGCCGGGGTGGTATCTGCCCCATTCGGTAATCACCCGGCTAGCCACGGCCTTCGCCAAGTTCCTAGCTGAAAACAACCTAGAGATAGTCCAACACAAGATCGTGAAAGCGGAGCCAGAAGATGTGTAGCCAGTTTTGGACTATCGAGTTCACCGTACCCTGCCCGGTCTGTCACCAGACGCAGATTTTCCAAGCCCAGACTCATGCCTTCGGGGAGATTGGAAGCTGTACCAACTACTACAAGACGGGCGATCTCGTAGAAGAGCTTGTGGGTAACCCAGAAGACGTTTTGCAGATAGACGACTTTGTGGTAACCTGCAAGGCTTGCAACACATGGTTGATGGCCGGTGCCGTCTTTGAGAACGGTCGGTTCATGGGGATCTACGAGTTCGGGATAGACAAGGGGATTGGTGATGCCGACAAGTGGGATGAGGGTTCTGACGATGGGGAGTGAGTTCACCCCGCCGGGATACGTGCGGAAGCTGTTCTGCCTCCCTTGCGCGGCTGGTGAGCATGATCTGAAGTACCACGGTGAGCTTGGTTGCTTGCGGGTAACCGATGCGATTCCGATGGACTGGCCCTGCAAGTGCGAGGAACGAAACTACGCCCGCAAGACGCAGAGGAGGATCATATGAACGAGGATCTCCCGCCCCCGGAAGGACGCGACGAATCTGATATCGAGTTCAGCGAAGGCGATATCATTGATGCGTACGAAGCCTCCGCGCTGAAGGCCGTCCAGAAGGCAGCGTTCCTTCTTGGCCTCCTGCGGCGTATCTCTACGATCCTTGAGCCGACTGCCCAGTTGGCCATGAACGCGGCTGCTCACGCTCCCGGCTGCTTGGCTGTTCCGGAGGATGGCGATGTGGTCGCTCCTGACAAGTGCATCTGCACCCTGCGCCCCATCCTTCAGGCATACCGTGAGTCTACTCAAGTCAGTCAGAGTCCCACAGCGACGAACGTTTTGATGTCAGAAGAGTGAAGACTTTTCTCAAGGTCTGGCTGGGCGTCATCGGGATCTGCTTGATTTTCCTTGGTGGCCTTGCCCTGCTGAACGTGATCTTCATCTTCTTTCATCGTTGGGGCGAGAAAGGCGATACGGTCTTCCTCTTCCTATGCGGGACGGCCTTTGTCGCATGGGTGGTTAGTTCGTTTATTGATTGAGAGGGGGCGATAAGTCGAACAGAAATGTGGAGCGGTGTAACAGTAACGTAACGAAGTAACAAAAGGAATTGTAATGAGAAAGGTTTTCTTCGCGCTGCTTCTAGCAGCCGCCCTCCCGGTCCTCGGGCAGAGCGATCAATCCACGACTACGATTCAGACGGAGGGCGTTCAGCTTAAGACGAAGCTCGACTTCGCTGACTCGACTGATCGTCCATGGTTTCAGGAGATCATTCCGTGTACGCTCGTTGATACTAGAGCGATCTCCAGCTTTGAAGCGCCCTACGGGGGGCCGACGTTCAACCCCGGTGACACGCGCTCTTACGGCATCACGACTCTTCCTGCTTCTAACCCGTGTAACATTGCCAACCGTCAGAAGCAGAATCCGCTCGCGGAGGATTGGAATGAGACGGATGCCGGTGGCTCGCAGCATGTCATTGGTCTGGTAATCAAGCTGACTTGGTACAACCGGTCGGTTACCATGAACGCTGATGGTACGCCCAACGGCTCTCCGGATTCGGGTGTCTATCTCGTTGGTGAGTCCGCTGACTTGAGCAACGACGGCGCGTTTGATCGCTGGTTCGGTTGGGGTGGTGATGGCTTCAGCGAGTCTCAGCAGGGCATCGTGAAGCTCAGCGCGACTCAAGCATTCAACCTTTCTCTGTTTCCGGGTTCCGCGATGAGTCCCGGTGCGCCTACTGATTTCGTCGTGGACGTTCTCGGCTTCTACGTTTCCGATTTTGAGGCAAGTGGTGGTGGGGGTAATGTTCAAGGCCCTCCCGGCCCGACAGGCCCTCAAGGCCCTCCGGGGGTAGGTACAGTTGGGGTGACTGGCCCGCAAGGTCCGGCTGGCCCTCCCGGTATTGGGGAAACTGGCCCTCCCGGCCCGACCGGCCCGAGAGGTCAGCAGGGGCCTCCGGGGGTAGGTATTCAAGGCCCTCCGGGTCCGCAAGGCCCTCCGGGGGTAGGTATTCAAGGCCCTCCCGGCCCGATTGGTCCGCAAGGTCCGCCGGGGGTATGCGTCTGTCCGATTACGGTCGGTACGGGCGTGTGCAACGGCAGTGTTCCCGGTCCCGCGTGGGCGAAGTGTACGGTGAACATCAACAGCGCTTCGATTGATACGACTTCTAACATTCAGTGTACGTACCAGACTCGCGGTGCTGATGATCAGATCCCGTGCCGGATTTTCAACATCCACGCGGGCGGGTTCAGTGCTGAGGTTCAGACCGGGCAGACGTTCATGTGGCTTGCGTACACGCCTAACTAGGCGTAAACTCGCGTTGCTTTTCCCGTAAGTGGGTCGAATTTTTTAGGGGTGGCCTACCTCCGTGGGTCACCCCACTTTTTTTGGGGTGCGTTAATGAAAGTCATTGATGTCAACGGCTGCGATTGCGTCGAGCATCTCCGGATGCGGGCTATCGAGACTCAGGGCATTCTGATTGGGATGCACTACGCGCTGAGCCTGACGAAAGACGAGTCCCGGTATGCGTATCTGAATGATGATGTCATTAACGAGATCCGCGCTTCACTGGAGACGGAGCATTCCGAGCCGCCTGTCCGTCTGAAACTTGTTGACTCCCCCGAGGCTCAGAAGGACAATAAACTCAAATGAATCGCCCTCGCGTTTATCTCGCAGGACCGATAGACGGCTATGCGTTGACTGAGGTTTCGGCGTGGCGGGATTATGCCCGCCATCAGTTCGATCAGGCTGAGATCGACGCTTACTCGCCGGTTCGCTTTGAGGATCCCAAGACGACGCCCGCCTTTGTGGTCAAGGCATTCACCGCACCGGCTGGAATCGTGGCCAAGGATCGGCATTACCTCTCGACCTGCGATCTCGTCCTGATGAATCTCAAGGGTGCGAAACATGTTAGCAAAGGCAGCATGATTGAGGTAGGATGGGCCGATGCGTGGCGTAAGCCCCTTGTGACCGTGATAGACGAGGGCAACGTCCACCTACCCAATCCGATGTTGGAGAAGATGATCGAGGAGTTCCGGGTCAGCGATCTGGACGAGGGCATCGAGATTGCGATCAGGCTACTCCTGCCGTGAAGATGCGACAGGTTGACGGTTACAACACCAGCACTCGTTTTTGCCTCTGCGGAGATTCCTTTACGTGGGAAGGTCCGAGTTCTGAGTTGACGACATGGATGGCCGTCCATGAGTCTCACGCAACCCCGGCTTTAGTCTGCCCAGCGTGTGGCGCGGCCTTGGACATCCGGTCTTGCAAAAAGGTTTGCACTAACCGGCCAAGTTGTGGATACTTTGAAAGCTGCAATGAATTCTGAGGTAACCAATGTCTTTTGACCCGCACACCAAGGTAATCGTGTCCGTTCAAGATGTCTTTGGACAGGCGTCCTGTGAAGACCATCCGATTAACTGTGTAACCGAAGCTGAGGTTGCGAACGCTGAAACCCTGTTCTCTGCTTTCCGGTGCCTCTGCACTGGATGGGGTCAGAACTGCGAGAGTTGGTGTGATACCGAGTCCTTCGCTGTCGCCAAGCTTCAGGATGGCCGCTTCTTGGTAGTCTGGGAAAACGCCGACTCTAGCGGCCATGGTTGCCAGTGTGATGGTGGGGCTGGCGTTTACTCGACGCTGAAGGATGCCGTCAGGCTTGGACTGGGCACGGATCAGCGCAAGCTTTTCGAGGAGCAGTCGTGCCTAGGATCGTAGCGATCAGCGATACGCACTGCCAGATGGGGAAGGTGAAACTCCCCGATGGGGACATCCTCATCCACGCGGGCGATCTGACGAACCGTGGTTCAATTCGTGAGACTTCGATGGAGATGACGATCCTGAATCAGCTTGCGGACCGGTTCAAGCATGTCATCTACGTAGCAGGTAACCACGACTGGCTTCCGTACATGGATCGTAACGTGGCTAGCTCCCTACTTGGTCGAGTCCAGTACCTTGAGGATTCGATGATCGAAGTCGAGGGGTTGAGGATCTACGGTTCGCCTTGGACGCCGCTGTTCATGGACTGGGCCTTCATGCTGCCCCGGCAGGGAGAGGCGATCCGCGCCAAGTGGGACAAGATTCCTGATGGTGTAGACGTTTTGGTAACACATGGGCCAGCGTACGGGATCCTTGATCAGAACCCGCAGGGGTTTGCGGTTGGCTGCGAGCAGTTGACCTCGGCTCTTTCAGTCATGGCAGTTCCGCCCAAGCATCACATCTTTGGCCACATTCACGATTCGTATGGGACGCACGTAGGCGAGAAGACGAAGAGTTACAATGTCGCGGTTTGCAACGAGCGATACCAGCCGTTGAACAAGCCGACTGTCATCGAGGTATAGATGCTGCCTGTCAACATCAACACTGAAGAAGCTTTCGATACTGTCGAGTTCAACGAAGAGTCCAAGCGGATATCAGGGAAGATCGTAGATGCAGCCAAATACTTCACGATGATTATCAACTCCAACCTCTACAATTGCGCTGAGAAGACGCTGACAATCCGCAAGGTTCAGGAGGCAGTCTTCTGGGCCAATGCAACGATCAAGGCGAATCAGGTAAAGCGGAAAGAGAAGCACGTTCTGGTGGAGGAGAAGTGAAGCTGTCAGCCAGCCATAAGAAGGTTCTACACCACTTGGCGCTTCGGTTCCCAGCAACAGTATCCCCGGCTTCGATAGGTGCAGAGGTTAACGGTGAGGGCGCGAAGTGGGCCGCTCCGATTTGCGCCAAGCTGAACGAGAAGAAACTGATCGACCGTAACGAACTCGGCCACTATAGGATTAACGACGATGGGATCGCAGCGTTACGGGAGACGATGGGTGATAAGGATTAGCCTTCTGACTTTGACATTGGCTGGTCTGTGGTTGTTGCAGAGAAGCAATGCACGGTGGGTATCGCGTGTTACTTCTGACTACGGTCCAGATACATGGGGCGTATGAAAGGAAGTATGAATACTGAAGAGTTTCTCAAGTTCATCGAGAACAAGCAGCAGACTGAGGATTGCATTTACTCCAACTTCGACCATTGCTTTGACTCAACAATGGTGGAGCAGGTGGAGAAAGGCGCATACGCCCAGCATGCGGCGTACAACTTCTGTGGCTACGTCTGGAAGGACAACGAAGGTTGGCATGAGGCCCAGATGGTGTACGGCAGTGTTGTTCGTATCCTGCATGCCGCGACGGCAGAGGCGGTAATCAAAGAAGCGAATGAGTGCGGGGGCACGGATTGAAAAAGATTCTGACAGTCTGTGAGGGGGGTAACGTTCGATCCGTTGGCTTGGCGTACGCGCTGAAGTCCAACGGTCAGGACGCGGTAGCGGCTAGCTGGCGCTTCAACACCAAAGAGACACTGGCCATGCTGTACCGATGGGCTGACTTCATCGTGGTCATGCAGCCCGAGATGATGGAGCATATTCCGAATCGCTATAAGCCCAAGCTCCGCTGCATAGACGTTGGTCCGGATCGCTTCGGGTCTGCCTTCCACCCGGAGTTGCAGGGGATCTTTCAGGCGCACATGCTGGACTGGCAAGCCCGAGACTTTGAGCTATGACGAAATTTCAGGAAGCTGAGGCTCGCTGGAATCGTGTTACCGAGGAAGCTCTAGCGAAGCGGAAAGCAATGTTCTTGGCCGGGGTTTCTTTTGAGCTAGTTCAGGCCGAGTGGAAGCGAACCATCCCAGCGGAGTTGGATCTCTGGTTGTCGGCGTTGGCTGAAGAGAATCCATGGATGGCTCCCGCGCTGACTTGGAGGCCAGATGACCCTGATTGAGATGCTGGAGCATCGGGCTGCAAGCTTCTATCAGGGCGTCCTAGAGGGCAAGGCTCTGGCCACCCACGCGGCCCCGTCCAATACTGCCCGTCAGGCCCTAGCCCTAAAGGCCCGTAATTTCCTTCGTACGGACCCTTATGGGCGCAAGGCCAGCCCGTCCTACCACGCAGACATGGAGGCGCAGTTCAAGGCCCTCCAGACGGCCTTCAGAGCCAAATTACGGGGTCTGTACCGGAACTGGGAGAAGACTGGGAACATTGACGCCTTCAAAGCCCAGTCCGAGAAGGTTTTCAAGGACCACTACACCAAGGTCTTCCAGCTAGGCATGACCTCTGGCGACCTGAGCCGTCACACCAATCCCGGTGCCCGCCGAGTCCGAGCGGCGCTGGTGACGCCCGCTGATCGGGCTTGGATCGCCTCCGCCGCCAAGGAGGAACTCGGCTTCTGGAAGAAGTTCCTGTCGGATCTGCGGTTCGGTCGGGTCGGCGGGGATCCATTCAAGCGGATTGACATGTACGTGAAGTCCGCTGAGGCTCCGTATCACGCGGGCAAGGTTGTAGCTCTGCCCCACCAGACAGGCATTCGCTGGCGCTACAGCCCAATCGTGGAGAAGCACTGCGCGGGTTGCCTGTACTTGGCCAGCCAAGGGCCGTACACGAAAGAGTCCCTTCCCTGCACCCCACGGGACGGGTCAACCCTCTGCCGATTCAACTGCAAATGCGAACTTGATTACTTCGACATCACAGCCGAGGAGTATGTTAAGCTCTCCCGAAAGAGTAAGACATGGCTACTGAGCAGAGTCAAAAGTCGCAGGTAAAGCATTGTAAGAAGCACGGTCGCGTCTGGCACTATGCCGTTCGCTACTGGGCACAAGTAATCCGCCACCCCGGCGTGATTAAAAATCCCCTCTCGACCAGCGAGAATCCGATTCTTCGCCGCCGCAAGGTGCGCTTTGTCTGTAAGGCATGCCAGCGGGTGATGCATGCCCGACGGAAGAGGAAGAAGGCCAAGGCAGATAAGGCTTGGGCGCTTGCTAACCCGGATAAGGTGAAAGCCGCGCAGAGGAAATACTACCTGCGTAACAAAGAGCGTCGTCATGCAGCTTCGCGTCGTTGGCGGCAGCGTAAGGCAGCGGCGGATCCGGCGTGGGCAGCAGCTTCACTGGAACGCTTGAAGAGTTGGAAGAAGAAGGCATGATCTTTTTGGTTTTACTGGCGATCATGGCTGTAGTTCTCTTCTTTACAGAAGCAGACGATGAACCTTGACACAGTAAACACCGGTCTCTAAAATCGCATCAATCTCGGGTACGGGGCGGGAAGTGGGGCTTAGTCCTTTCGACCACTTCCCGCCCTTTTCTTTTTCTCCTAAAAACATAAGCTGTCGTCTCTGTTAACCCCTTAGAAGTTGATTCTTCTACAGGTGGCGTAACTGTTCAAAATTGACTGGACGCGCTTAGTAGGCTTGATCGTCACATGGTTCCCCATCTTTCTGGCCATGTGGTATCTCGTTAGTCTCCCACCTGACTGAGAAATCAACCTATTTGCCGGTTTTCAAGCCTTCGCTGGGATTGTTCAAACATGAGTAGAGAGAACCTTCGCGGTGTCATCAGCGGTCTGCCGAAGACCCTCATTGACACGCCTGTTACCCCAGACGCCCAACCCCTGATGGAAGTCAAACCATCTGACTTCAAGCCTTGCGCTCGCTGCAACGGTACGGGTAAGGTAGACGGCAAGCAGTGTGTTCTCTGTCAGGCCAAGGGGACGATGCTCCACCGGCCTGTTCCCGAGTCGAAGTCCATTCTCTCTGAGGTCTGTCAGGCATGCGGTGGTCACGGCGCACAGGGGCTGAAGACCTGTGTAATCTGTCAGGGCGAGCCATTCATGGTTAACTTCACGAACGAAGCTGTGGATCCTCTCTGCTCATGTCGGCATCCATTTAGTAAGCATACGAGCCGTCCCGGTGATATCGCTGGTCACGCGGGCGCATGTACTAGCAATCCAACCATCCCACCGAAGCCCGGATTTGGGTGTCGCTGTCAATACTTTTCCTTGAAGCCGAACGAGCCTGATCCTTGGACTATCGAGAAACAGTTCCATGAAGCAGTTCTTCCTCATAAATATGATGTTAGCTGCCAGTGCGGTTGGTCGTGTGTTGGAAAGCACAGCGTTCTTAGTGATGCGACCGAGTGTGCCTATCATCATGAGGGATCAGGATCAGGCCACAACTGTGAGATTGAAGATAAGGGCACGGGTCTGACCTTCAACTCTATGGGCAGCATCACTGATTACTACGAGTCCGCCGAACCTCCCGATACGCAGCCTGAGTTGACCTGTAAGAAGTGCGATAAGCGCTTTTCTCCCGATGACGCGGAGTGGAAAGCAGCCCAGCGCGGCGACCCCTTCGTTTGTGCCGAGTGCAAGGCCAAGAAGAAGACGAACGAAGCTGTGAATGAGATGGCTGATGCTATCAAGGCCAAGATCAAGGCGCAGCTTCAGGGCAAATACCCTGATGATGTTCTCAAGAAGGCTTTAGCTAGGACAGAGCGCTGGCAAAAGGCCGCATACGGCAGCAAGGACTGGTCAAGTCATCAGGATGAGTCAGGCTACGACAACCTCGTTGGGACTGTAGAACTGTACGCTGATGAGATTACCAAAGAGCAGGCTGGCAAGACGGGTCCAACTGCTAACCAGAGCCAGTTTGGTATCTGGTCGCCTAACGTTAGAAACCGCAAGGGTGAAGCTGAGGGTACGAGCTACAAGGGCTTCTGGCTTGACCAAGACAGTTCAAATCCGCACACAGGCTATCCCGGTGGGATGTGGTACGCGCTGACCAAGAGTGGCGTACCTGTTACAGACGGTGCTCCGTCCATCGAAGCTCTCAAGAAAGAGATCGACAAGATTGTGGCTCATGGCGCGGATGCGAACCGTTGCCCGTGTTGCGAGACTGTCGAGAAAGTCCTGTACGGCGTGAAGAACGGCGACGAGGACTGGCAGGAGCAGCTTCTTCTCAGTGGTCCCAACGCGACAGACGCGAACATCGAGAAGGTCAAACAGCTAGCGGCCAAGGACGGCTTTGGGAAGTTTCGCGTTGCTTCGATTGACCTGAGCAAGCCGCCCGACTTTACCAAGGCTCTGCGGAAGAACGAGGCTGATGACCATTGTCGTGTCCGTGGGACCGACGGTGAGACACGGATCTGCGGCGAGAGGAAGCCCTGTCCCCTTCACGACGACGAAGGCCGGAAGGGCGAAGCCAACTCCTATCGCCACCCCAAGACCGGCCAGTTCGACGCCAAGGAAGGCGACTGCTGGGCGTGTGAGGGATCAGGGACGAAGGAAGACGGACAGGGCCGCTGCGCGATGTGCGATGGTGGCAAGAAGCTCCCCAACCAAGGTAACAACCTGAAGCGAAACGAGGGGCGGGACTACTCAGCAAAGGTTACTGGCCCGAGCGCAGTTGCTTTGAAGCGTCTTGCGACAGAAGCCGCGAAGCACCAACTCACATCCGAGCAGCAGGGTGCGGTGAACATGGTTCAGCGGGATACAGTTTCTATCCTCGCACGGCCCAAGCTCGCTCTAGAGATTAAGATGGTGTTGGATTTCGCTATCCTGCATCAGCCATTGAAGCAGGGCGAATCTGACGACCGTTGTGGTTACTGCGGTCACACGCCGGTTGCTCACGATCCGAAGATGAGTCTCGGTTCTGGCCTCTGCACGGGTGGCCTTGGCTGCGACTGCCGTCAGTTCCAAAAGGGCAGTGCGTGGGTCGAAGCGACCGGTACGGCCATGGTCGCGGGCGCGGAGCCACAGGCTGATGTGGCCTTCAAGGGCGACGATCTAAAGGGCGATAGCGATTACGGAGACCGCGACGAGGATTGGTCGATTACCAACACGACCGATCTTCCGCGAAACGAGGGCACAGTGGACGATCTACCAGTTAACATCAAGCGCATGTGGAAGAACGATGAGTTCCATTGTCCAATCTGTGACCTGAGCATTGGCAAGAACCTGCTGGGTGACATACCTCACGCCCTAGCGGCTCAGCACCTGTCACAAGCCCACCCCGGCGACAAGGCGTCCATCCTAGCGGGCAACTTTGAGCCAAAGATGGGATCTGCGGCCTCGTACATCAAAATGGAAGCTGAGGACAAGAAGATCGTTTTCAAGTGTCAGGAGTGCGGCAAGAAGCTCCCCGGTACGGCCCGCAAATGCTCCAAGTGCGGCTCTGAGGACATTGATCTAGCTGAAGCCTACATGGACAACACCAAATGCGAGACTTGTGACCACGCCTCACGGTTGCACAACGAAGGCGAAGGCCGCTGCTTTGCCGAAGTGAACGATGAGGGCGGTGGGACTGATTGCCGATGCAAGAAGTTCGTTCGCGGTAAGAACGAGGCTGGAGACTACTGCCCGAAGTGCGACCACGCGATGAAGGATCATTCGGCCAATGGTTGCGAAGTCTGTGCGGATCACGGGGAGAAGTGCAACGTAGTTGATGAGGCCAACACTTGGTTGATGGCCCGCTCCTCGTCCCAGCCGAAGCTGGCCGAGCCGACCTTTACCCACGCGGACGCTATCGAGGCGTGGCAGAACTTCCGCATGCCCGCTGATATTGAGCGCCGCAAGCAGCTACAGAAGTTCTGGCTCCAGCAGCATCAGGACTTCTCCGTGGGCGGTAGTCAGTTCAACGACCCGGATGCTGAGGCACATCGTTACTACTACAAGCTGTTACTTCAGACGTTGGGCGTCAAGGTAGCTGAAGAGGTTACACGTTGGACTGAAACTACGTCCGGCTCGGTGCATAGACCCGGCATTGACACCTATACTGGTTATAGCGAAATGAACGAAGCCATGCAGTGCTTCTGCGGCCACTCCAAGACGGCGCATGAGGATGGCGTAGGCAAGTGTAGCAGCAGCGGGAACACCTCTGCGGGTGCGTGTCTCTGCAAGAGCTACAGGAATCGTCCTGTCAAGGAAGCCTTCCCCAACGACGGCCCCGGTGAGGACATGGGCACAGACATGCCTGAGATGGGCGACGACGAGTGGACACGCAACGTGATTACTGGCGACGGCACCGGCTCGACAGTCGGCGTCGAGGATAAGAATGAGGCCGAAGAGCTTCGATGGAAGGCTGGAGATATCGTGATAATTCGTTCGCATAACAGCGAACCGGGTCACGGTCTTTCCTATTCGGCTGCTGCCATCGTTGCTTTCGAGGATGGCGTTGCTGGCGGATGGGATGTGTACGATGGAGCGAGCTTGGATGCGCCGACTTTGGAAACGAGCTTCTACGGCTTCAGCGTACTCCGTGTAAGGCGGGGGACGGCGGGGAAGAATGAGGCCGAAGAGGTTACTTCTCCTCTCAACACCTATCTCGCTGTTCACAGCAAGAAGGGCAAGATCCAACTCAAGGCTGCGACGACCTATCAAGCTCAGCAGCTAGCTGCCAAGCAGATGGGTGTCCCTAAGCCGTTTGAGATTTCGATCCACCTGATTGGCAAAGCAGACGGTACACCCGTTCCCGTCCATGTCGAAAGCACTAATACTACGCCCTATGTTAAGCCGTTACAGGCTTTCTCCTATCGCGTAGGTCAGAAGTACGACTCCGCATACAACTCAAAGCTGGCACAGGCAGTCGGTCGGATCGTGGTTCCGGCCAGCCATATCTTTGAACCTGATAGCGTGGCGGATGCGAACGACTGCGATCTCTACACGACGATGATCGCCTTGCGGCTGAAGGAGCTTGGTTACTTACTGCTAAGCCCACAGGACAAGGCGGAGTGGGAGACTCTTTCAACGAAATTCATGCAGGACGTTCAGGCATACGCTGGACACTACGATAAGCATGAGTCAATCGCGCCAGACGATGGGACGCGCATCTCGTCTGACTGGGGCGACATCTGGGGCGACCCGACCAAGAGCGGGATTACTCCTCGCCATGAGACGGCTGAGGCGGTCCTCGCGTCGATCTCCCTGCTCCAGTCTGCTTTTGTAGAGGGTGTTGAGACACTAACCATGTGCCACAACTGCGGTCATGCGGAGCATTTCCACCTCCTTGGAGCAGCCCTTGGCGCACAAGGGTTTGCTGATAATTCAACAGCTTGTTACGTAGATGGCTGCACTTGCGGGATGTTTACAGCATGAAGCTGGTGGAAGCATTTTTCGTAGGGACCAAGCCCGATGGATCCAAGGAAGTTTTCCAAGGCTCCCGGAACCCGACGACAGAAACGCATCCCCGGTTTAAGTCCATCGCTGGCCCGTTCAGCGAAGAAGAGGCTAAGAAAATGGCTGGCGACGAAAAGAAAGAAGCCCTCAAGCGAGAACTGATGGGAGAGCTTTCAGATGGTTACGTATCCTGTACCAAGTGTGGTGTGGTTCCCGAGAAAAGCTGTCCGCACAGTGCGCCCTTTAAGAGCGTGACAAAAAAGAACGAGTCCTCTGGCGTAGTGATCACCGCGCCCGGTGCTGGTGACACTCCTGAGACTCTCCTGAAGGCGATCCCGCGCACGATGGATGCTTCTGCGTTCATCAGCCACATCGGTGATCTCGTCGTTGCTGGCAAGGGTGCTGCGCCGACTGACATGAAGTTGACTGGCGAGCCAATTACTCCGAGCGACGTTACCATGATGGCTCAGTGCAAGATTGGCGAAGCTGAGAATGTCTTTGACAAACATGCACTGAAGATTGCTAAAGACACCCTGAAGATTGCTAAAGACACCCTGAAGATGCATCCAGCGGTGGTAGGCGTCATGGGCGGCACCACGCACGAAGGTGCCCATCAGACTATCAAGCGCATCACTGGCAAAGACCAGTCCTGCACCCAAGACGGCTGTCCTTACAAGCAGACCGGGAAGACCGAATCCCGCGAACTGCGCGAAGGCTCCAGCATCTGCAACTGTGGGGACTCTGAGAACGACCACTACAAGGATCCGCCGTCTTCTTGCAGCCGCTGTGCTTGCGACTCGTTTGAGTCCAACAGCCTCCCGGATAAGGCGAAGGCTCCTGCTGCAAAGGACAAACCAGTGGACAAGAAGGAATCCCTCAAGCGCGAGCTTTTGGGTGAGGATAACTTTGTAACATGCGTTGGGTGCGGCAAAGAAACTCTGTCGCGTGACGCTGCTAATCTTAATGACCGTGGAAAGTGGGCGAGTCCGCCAGAGGGAAAGCCACATTGCCGGTCTTGCGATATGTATGGGCCACCTGACAATGGTGGTAAGTCGTCTCCCGGTGTCGCTGGTTATACGAGCCGGGAAGCCGGGTCGGGACCGGCTAAAAAGAATGAGTCGGATGCCTACGACCGCGATTTCACCTGCAAGATGTGCGGTAAGACTGACGACGGCCCGGAGTTCGTAGTTGCTGGCAAGCACCCGGTTTGCAAGGCATGCAAAGAGAAGAAGGATCCAGACAAGCCGATTAAGCTGCGCGGGGAATCCACAAGTAACGATAAAAACTGCCAAGCGTGTGGTGCTTCCGGTGCGTCCCCAAGGGATAGAGGCAACGGTCGAGTTCTCAACCTCTGCTCAACCTGCACTTCTAAGAAGGCCGAAGGCGCGGTCTTTGCATCCAATGCTAGCCTACATAAGAAGTACCCCGGTCCTGCGGCTGACGCTCAGTCTGACAAAGCTCGAAAGTCCGTACCGAACACAGTTTGCAATTTCTGCACTAACCCGGTGACGCCACCGGCAACCGTTTGTGACACTTGCTATGACAAGTTCAACAAGAAGAAGGAATCTAAGGAGAAACCTATGAAGACCAAGCCAGTTGGCGAGCAGTTTCATGCTCTGGCCAACGCTGCCATCAAGATGATGGTTAGCATTCAGGAGTCCCCGCGAGCGGGGCGGGTGACCCCGCTACTGGCGCGGTTGGACAAGGTAGCGAACAAGGCAGCGGATGCTGTCGCCGCGAAGATGATGGGGGAGAACCAAGGTTACGAGTTCCCCGCGCTCTTCAAGGAGTTGAAGGAGATCCACGCCAAGCTCAGGACCGCAATGGGCGAAGGCTGGCACATGTATCCGGCTCTCGGGCTGGGCAATGACTTCAACATGGGTGGCGATGGTCGCGAGATGTCGCCAGAGCTTTCTGGTGTTGATCCGGTCGAGGGCATGGTTGCTGCGGCAGTCCCGCTCGACGCTGGTGCCAACAAGATGGAGAACGTTAACAAGTACGTTGACAGTCTCCTGAAGGAAGACGATGACGAGAAGTGCGATACCTGTGGTGGTGTTGACAAGCACGACAGGAACAAGCACGACGCGGATTTCAAAGGCTAAGTTTTACAAGGAGGAGAATCATGATTGCTGTTAGAAAGATGCTCATCGCTACTGCGCTAGCTCTCGCTAGTGTCGTGGCATGCAAGAAGGCGGCAGCACCAGCCCCGGCTGTTGTTCCCGCCCCGGTCGTATCGGTAGCCCCGAGCGTACCGACTGTCCCGGTCCCACCGGCTACCCAGCCACCTGTCAAGCAGGTTTGCAAGCCGGGTGAGTCCATCGGTGTCGGCGCGGGCGCGGGCAAGTTCGTGTGCAAGGTTTGCAATTCCGATGGTACGGCGTGGGGCGCTCCCGGTCCATGCCCGGTAGGCTCACCGGCCCCGGCTCCGAAGCCAACCATCAAGCCTGTCTGCAAAGAAGGCGACAAGACGGGCGGCGTAGGCGGTCCGAACGGTCAGATCATGTGCAACGTGTGCAAGGGCGGGCAGTGGGTACAGGATCTCGGTTGTAAGTAACTCCGTAAGCGTCCCGCCTGCTGTGGGTAACCTAACTAAGAAAGGGGGACTTGCAGAGACGGTAAAGCAGTTAACGGAGGAAACATGTTCGACAAGCATCGTAAGCACAAGGACGAGGACTGTGAGTGTGAGGCACCCTGCAATGAAGAGATTCTCTCTATTGACCTCTTGTTCGACATCTTGGACACGCTGGTAGAGATTAAGGATTTGTTGAAGGGGATGCAGCCACCGCCACAGGAAGCAAAACTGGTGATCCCAATTGGGACACCAACAGAACAATAAGGAGTTCTACAATGGCAACAGTTCTAACTGACTCACAGAAGGTTACGGTCGGCCCGGTTTCGGCAGTTGACGCGAAGGGCAACGCGGCTCCGCTCGGCGGCGCTCTCGTTTTCTCGGCGTCGAATGCCAACGTTACCCTAGCCCCGTCTGCCGATGGTCTCTCCTGCGATGTCATCGCGGGTTCGACCCTAGGCGACGTTCAGCTATCGGTTACGGACGGCGTTCTCACCGGCACGGCGGATTTCACCGTCATCGCTGGTGCTGAGGCGTCCCTGTCCCTCCCGGTCGGCGCTCCGGTAGCCCAGTAAGGTTTCTCAGGTAATCTTTGGCCCGCCTGCTCAATTGGGGCGGGCGGGCCTTTTTACAGGAACGAAATGGACGCCAAGGCACGAGACAAGGCAGAGAAGCTCATCCGGCTCTCCGCTTCTAATCACCAGAACGAAGCCGATATGGCTGCGCGCAACGCATGCAAGATCATTCGTGAGAATGGCTTTAGCCTGCATGAGCCAGCCCCGACACGTTCTGCGCCACAGGTCGTCCGTGAAGTGGTTCGGCAGGTTGTCCGCGTCCCAGACCCCGAGAGCTATGATCGTGGCTATCGAACTGGTTACAGTGAGGGAACGAAGCAGCTTCCCCCGGTGCCAGAGGTTGATATAGAGAAAGAGCGGGCCGCGTACATGGAGGCCGCACAAGCGGATTCGCGCAAGAAGATGCGCGTTGTCATGGAGCTAATGGCCCTGTTACGGGAAGAGGACAAGTACACGTAATGGATAGCGCAACACTCTGGTATCTCTATCAGAACTACGGATCGAAGGAAGGCCCTCCGATGAGGGCGAAGCCTCAGATCAAGCAAGGCGTAGAAGCTGATATGAAGAAGGGCGAGTTCACCATCGAGCGATCTGGTGAGACGCCTGACGGCCAGCAGGTTGTGGTGGCCACTGTTGACCAGCACGTTGCTTTGATCGTGGACAAAGAGATCAAGGACATGTGGGACATCACCAAGCGCGATGCCGCGCTGGCTGTCTTTGATCGCATGATTAAGGTCGGCGCTGAGAAGGTTCGTCCGTACTCGGTAGACGCCAAGCCGGTGGACGAAGCACTCCTTCGGAAAGACGACTTGGAGTTGCTGAAGCACCTCTGGACGACTGCCAAAGAGAGCAACAACGAGTACGAAAAACACCCGGATATCGAGCATGCGGATAAGGTGATTGTTAACCTGAAGTCCCTAGTAGCCGCGTGTCAGTCGTACGGTTCGTCAGAGTGGCTGAACGCTGCTCAGACGATCCTCGGTCGTTTGGACAGGCAGACAATGATGGCCGTGGACAACCCCCGTTCGATGGGGATGAAGAACGGTGGACTACCGAGTACCTACGAGTTCGACCATGTACAGAACTTGCTTCATACGACTATCAAGCTAGCGTGGGATCAGACAGCCCCCGGCGGTGAGTCTCCGCGCATGTGGGAAGGCTGGAACCGGGATCGGTCCGGCAAGCTCACGCACTCGTCTGGTGCAGTCATCCGTCAGTCGGCTAACCCTGAGGAGACTGGCAAATGGCTGGTGTACCTACCGGGTAAGGCCATGAAGCCCAAGGCATTCGATACGGTGTCTGACGCTAAGGCGTATGCCCGCAAGAACCTCAAGGAGTGGGTGCTTGGCGAGGCATCGTCCATCTACGAGTCACCGACAGGCGAGTGTTACAGAGACGCATATCAGTACGTGAAGGCCCACCCGAACGCGATGTTGGTGCAGGGGGCTACTCATCCGATTGATGGGGCGAAGCCCGCCTACAACCACGCATGGGCAGAGGATGGCGGGACTGTGATCGAGCCGTGGTGGGGGCAGACACCGAAGGACAAGTGGTACGCCCACTTCCGGCCTACAGACGTTCACAAGTACAACTCCCATGAGGCAAAGGTCAAGGTGCTTAGCCACAAGAACTATGGTCCATGGGATGCCGCGGTTGTTGCCGACGATCCTGAGAACGTTCGTCGTGCGATGGTGGGTGAGGCAAAACCTCCTCGTCGTGGACAGGGCGGGTCAGCCGATAGCCAAGCGGTGAAGGACTTCATTCGCAATCGCGGTCGCATGGGATCAGGCCCCCCACCGCCCGCTGATGGCGTGTGGGAACTTGAGAAGCTGAAGAAGTGCGATTGTGGCGAGGTCTACTTGAAGGCCGACGCTACGACAGTCTGTCCGAAATGTGGCAAGTGAAGATTTTTGAAGGAAACGAGCTAACATGGCAACAGTAGACAAGACGATTTCAATCGTAGGTACGCTTCAGTCAGCGGATCTGGTTACTCGGATCAAGCTCGATGACATCATGATGGCGACAGGTCGCCTGACGAAGCTGTTTGAGTTTGAGGCCACGCTGGCGGCAGCGACGGTCAACCAAGCGGTTAGCCTTCAGGACGCCACGGTGGCGAATTTCGTGTTCGCTCGCGTAGACGTTGTTGACGGCGGCGATTGTACGATCACTGTTACCCCACAGGGCGGTTCGGCCACAGCCATCGTTTGCAACGGTGGGGAAATCTGGCTGAACAAGACTGCGATCACAGCGATTACTGTCAGCAGCACATCTGGCGCGAACGTGAAGATCATTGGCGGAGGAATCGCTTAGCCATGCCGGGTTATAACAGGTATAAGCGCAGTGGAGACTGCGTGTTGTGTGGAACATGGCGACAGTCGTTGCATCGGGACCATATCGTTCCTAAGTTCAAAGGCGGTTCCGATGAGCCAAGCAACTGGCAGTTTATCTGTGCGAATTGTCATGAGGACAAGACGCGCCTTGACTTGAAGGGGAGAAAGCGACCGCCCCGTTCCAAGGAAACCAAGGAAAAAATTCGTGCTGCTGTCTCTAAACCGCGCAACCTGTCACCGGAACAGCGCAAGAGTATTTCTGAGCGAATGTCAAAACTTCACACCGGTAATCAGTACAACGTCGGGAAGAAAAATGGGCCAATGATGCTTTCGCCGGAAGAGCGAGCTAGGCGGGCTGAACATTTACGTAACGTGGCTAAGACGATCAATATAGGCCGTAAGCGCCCCGATGTGGCAGAACGGAATCGACAGCGTGTTACCCGTTAGTACGTTTGTTGACACCCTGTTGTTGGAAGGGGTGTTCGATCAAGGGATTTTGAAAGCCATCTTCATGGCTGGTGGTGCTGGGTCTGGCAAGTCGGCTGTCGCGGCTGACTTGTTTGACATCCCAGACTCTAACGATGTCCGGTATGTCAGCTTTAGCTCTGGCGGGCTGAAGCTGGTCAACCCGGACAGAGCGTTCGTTCACGGTCTGATCAAGGCGGGGTACGATCCCAAGAAGTTAGCTGACATCCCGGACGAGGAGTTTGATCGAGTCATCGGTGGCGACCACCCCGGTCCCGGCACGATTCGGGCGATTGCCAAGCAGCTTGCGGTCAAGGTCTATGACATGAACAAGGATGGGCGTCTTGGCATGCTGATCGACGGGACCGGCGGCAACCTTCCGAAGATTCAGGGCCAGAAAGAAGACCTTGAGAGCATCGGTTACGACACGTACATGGTGTTTGTTAACACCCGCCTTGAGGTCGCCTTGGCCCGGAACAAGAAACGCTCGCGGGTAGTCAAGGACGAGGTTGTTATCAGTACGTGGCATGAGGTGCAAGCGAACCTAGAAACTTATCGTTCAATGTTTGGCAGTCACTTCACGATCATTGAAAATTCGGCTGATCAGCGTAACATCACAGCAGCGGCAAACAGCGCTGTTCGTGGGTTCATGTCGCAGCCGGTTCAGAATCCAATAGGGCAAGAATGGATACAGAACATGACGAAGATTCGCCAGCGGGCGGAGAAATAGATTTCAAGGATTTGGTGGATCTGGTGTTCGGCCTTGCTGTCACAGCCACCTTTGAAGAGCTACGTTACTTCAAGTCACGGATGGAACAGGTCATACTGAAAACAAGGGGAGAAACCCCGCTACGTTCACAGCATAAGTCCCGTCCAAAACGGAGCGGGCGAATTTAGGAGAAAATATGTCTCACGAAAAGATTTGGGTTTGCCCTCATTGCAACTTCTCACAGATCCAGCTTGGACCCGGCGATCCGCATGCGCTGAACAACGCTCCTGTGCGCCAGTTCATCGAGTACATCTGCCACCACTGCGGAAACCGCATGACACCTCCGGGCGGTCTATTCACCGAAGGTGGGGCGCGTAACAACGCTGCTCCGGGTGCCGAACTGTCGGCGGCTGGCAAGCTCCTGTCGATCACCTGCGCTAACTTCGCTCACACTGGGACTGGCACGGCGATTATCACACTCGACGCAGATGCTGAGGATGATGGCTCACACAACGACGGTCTAGTTGTTAACCTGACCTCTGGCAGCGGCGCGCACATGACAATTCCGGCAACGGCGGTTGTTCCTGCTGGTTCGCGTACGGTCAGCGTTACGGTTACTGGCGTCGGCGCTGGCACCTCGCTGTTGACTGCGGCGGCTACTGGTAGCGTGAGCAAGACTGTTACGGCTACGGCCACCTAGGAGTCCCTATGCCTCCTATTGATAGCTCTGATATCAAGAAGGATGCGCTGCACAAAGAGCTTGGCGTCCCAACGGATAAGAAGATCCCGGACGCCGAGCTTCAGGCAGCGAAGAACTCTTCTGATCCGAAAGAGCGCAAGCGAGCCACCTTTGCCCTCAATGCAAAGAAGTGGAACCACGAATCGGTCACCCGGTTCGTTGATTCACTGGCAGAGGGCGGTTTATCAGCGCGAGAGCTAGACATGCAGTCTGGTGACATCACCACTTCCATGTACGGCGGTTCGGCGTCTGAGTGGGCTGCGATGCCAATGACAACGCCTTGTGATCGACCGACCTGTGATCATCCCAAGGGGAATCACAAGACTATGAATCTGCACCCCTGCTCCCGGTGTTCGTGCCCCGCTTACATATGAAGTTTGAAACACCACGAATCGCGGCTGAGTGGGCTGGAGCGCCCGTTCCCGGTGGGACGGTTACGCTCAACCCAGCTTTGCGGCAGATGGTTACTGACATCCAGACGTACGCCATGACGACGTACGGTTGGGAGTTTTTCATCACCTGTCTTCTGCGGACGCCAGCGGAGAACGAGGCCGAGTACAACAACGACGGCCATCACGATCTTGGCGTCCATGTTATCGGCAATGGCGGAGACATCAGGACGAAGGACCAGAATCCGACCACGGTACAGGCGGTTGCGAACTGGGTTAACCGTCAGTGGACGTATGACCCGTCTCGACCGCACTTTCTGGTTGCTCTCTATGAGGGACAGGGCTTCGGTTCTTCGGCCACACACCTCCACATTCAGGTAAACATCCACACCGTAATGAACTCATAATTCAAGGGGTTTTGGGGAAACTCACGCCTCTCTTGGATTTTTAAGGTGGCTATGTCTAATTTCGACGGCTTCTACGAACACATCCTCGTTCTGCCGGAACAGGAGTGGAGAAACCAGCTTCGTGAGAACGATGCGCTGGTAGGCCGTCTGCGCGATCACGGTGCCGCTGTCACACCTGACGGTGTTCTTGTAGTCGAGGCTGAAAGACTTTACCGGGTCACTCTCCTACTACGCGAACACAACCTTACGTGGCGCTTCGATCCTGCCTTTGCCGTCGAGACTGCCTTGACCGAGAGCGACCCGGTTACCTTGATGAACAGGATGCTTTACGATCCAGAAGAACCCTATAGCTGGGAAGATCGAAAGCCTCTTAAGTGGTATCCAGAAGGCGAAGAGATCGAAGACGCCATGGACGACTACGATAAGTCCCTCCCTAACCACGCGGATCAGACGCTTCAGATGCCGCAGGATGGCGTGAAGGCGTCTAACGTCGCAGCCAAGGCATTGGATCATGGCTGGCAGGATCCCTCTCTCGCTGCGGTCGGTGAGGGCAAGGAAGGCGCGAAGAAAATCAAGAACGAGGCCGGGACCGAATCCACTGATCCGGACTTCAACCCGTGCCCTGCGTACATGGAAGGCTTCTGCCGCGTAGACGGACGAGTATGCCTGTACAACAAAGAAACCTTTGAGGACTGTCCGAAGTTCAACACTGCTCTGATCATTACCAAAGGCAACATGGCCATCCCTCCGGGTTCGGAGGACGATGAAGATTACGGCGGCGGCGCTTTTGGCGACAAAGACGATCCGCTAGCGGGTGAGAACTAGTGGCCAGCATTCTTACCAACGATGGTGAGCAGCTTCTTCTGGAATGCTTGCTGGTCGGTCGAGCCATCCCTGCTACCTATCAGGTTGGCCTGACCAACGCGGTTCTAGTAGTGACTGATAACCTAGCGACAGCCGTGGCTGGTGAACCGTCTGGGTTTGGGTATGCCCGAATCACAATGGAGCAGAGCAACGTTGGCTGGGTTACTTCCGCGCTCGATTCCGGGCATTGGAAGATCACCGGGAAGAACGTTACGTGGACTGCCTCGGGCGGTGCCATCGGCCCGTTCCAGAACGTCTTCCTGACAGACGGGACCATCGTTGTCGGCTTCTGGAATACCACAGCAACCAGTATCCCTGACACTACGTCATTTACCTTTACCCCAAGCATCAAAGAGACTTCAGCATGAACGGGGCTGCGGTGGTTGTCCGGACCAATCCGTGTGTCCATGGTGAGAGGAGCGCGGATTTGTGTAGTTTTTGTCAGGACATCCATCCGCCTGATGCAACGATTCAGGACGAGATGAACGAATTGAGCAAACGTCAACTAATCATTACCGAGAAAGTGAGTCTGGCTATGCTGCTTCGACGCATTTTTTTAGGCAAGCGGACTGCGCGGGAGATTCCGCAAGGCTTTGGTAATGGAGGGCTTTGAGCGTCAGGGAACGGATAGCTGGAACGAGTGGCGCAAGTTCGTACTGAATGAACTGACTCGCTATAGCGGAGCTATCATCACCCTTGACGATAAGATCAACGAACTGAGAATCGAAGTGGCGATGTTGAAAGTAAAGGCATCCCTGTTCGGATCCTTGGCGGGTCTAGCAACTACGATTCTTCTCCACTTTCTGCTCTCGCTTGTTCCAGTAGCGAAATGACCATTCTGGACGATATCGGTCCGTACAGAAGCTCCTCTCCTTCTGTTGTAGAGATCAAGATCGAGCGAGGGATTTTGTGCGTCATGCTGAGTGGTGAGGTCACGCTGGTCGAAGCTTCGACCGTTAAGAAGATGGTTGCACAAGCAACGGACTCTTCGCTCAAGCCGACTGGCGTCATTCTGGACTTGACCAAAGCGGGCCACATCTACAGCCCAGCGCTGGGCCGGTTACTGTACCTCCGCAGTCTTTCAGTTCCGGTAACCATTGTTGCTTCACCGGTTCATGTTGCGCTGCTAGAGAGCCTTGGTCTGACTGCGGTATTCAAGCTGTCTACCACTGTAACAGATGCGATTGCTTATCTGAGGAAACCAGATGCAGTTTGATCGACACTCTGTTGAAGCGGATCTTTTCCACCTTGGCTGTGATCGAGTCCGGGCTTTCAGCATGTCAGCCGCGATAGCGGAGATTGTTCTGAACGCTGAGGAGCGCAAGCAGGGCTATGTAATCAGCTATCAGGCTGATGAGACCTACGTGCTGGTGGATGTCATGCACTACAACGCCCTCGCGCCGACGCTGGCGCAGACGCTGCGTAAGGTCAAGATATCGGCCCCTCGCGGGCGCGGTTACGCAATGGCGCGTTCTTTGGTCAAGGATCTACAGGTCATCGCTGACCGGCCAAAGGCGGGCTTTACAGTGCGTTTGCTGGACGACAAGAAGCGCCCCGCTGACGGTGAAATTGTGTAGTACACCTGAAAAACGGTTTCCTTAGTTTTTCAGGGACTTCGCTTTAGTAACGCCACATCTTGTGCATTCTTATCGTAGGGACACTGTAACCATCGTTTTGATTGATTAGGAGACATCTCCATGTCAGGTCTTGCTTTCGATATTCAGGAAATCCCAGTTAAGCTAGATACCCTAGATGCTACTGACCCAGTAGATCGTAATCTTCAGGGTTGCCGCAGCCTATCGGCTGGAATCGCTTCCGTTCTACGGGCGATTGAGGCTCCGGGCACCGGCAAGTTCTTCCGTCCTACCCACATTGCTGCGGCCAATCAGGCTACGTACGAGACGTACGTTGGCAACGCAATGAGCGCGGTGACGGATCTTCTCACGGCTCTAGCGGCGATTGCAGTTCAGTCCTAAGCTATCTTGAACTTCAAGACAGCACTGGCGGTTCTGGTGGTGGGTCTGGCCTCTGCTTACGCGGAGGCCCAGACTGCCACGCCTACACCGTCTAAGACGCCAACGCCGACCAATACATTCACGGCGACGAACACTTTCACGCCGTCGAATACACCGACCGTTACGGCTCGTAGGCCCATCTTCCCGTACACGCCTTCGATCACCCCGGTTCTCTCCGCTACGCCTACGCCAACTGTTACGAATACGGCAACAGTGACGAATACACCAACCAAGACATTTACTCCGACTTTGACTTGGACGGCTCGTCCTCAGTTCCCGGCGCTGACCTTTACGAACACGCCGACAGCTTCCAAGACGCCAACGGTTACATTGACTGTCACACCGACAGCAACGTTTACGAAGACGTATACCCCGCTCCCGGTGTATACGCCAACCGTTCGTCAGCCACTCCCATCGTGGACCCCAAGCAGCACGGCTACCAACACCCGGACGTTCACGAACACACGGACGAGTACACCGACATTTACGCCGACCACGACCGCGACCCGGACCGGGACGCCAACGAAGCGTCCGTCCCCGACGATCACTAAGACGGCAACCCCGACGAATACACCAACGAAGACCCCAACACCATAGTGTCAACTCTAAGTGTTCTACTCAATGCTGTCCTCCGAGCCTCTGCGACCCCTGCTCAGGAGCCGCCCATTTCGCTCCTCACCGAAGTGCGGCGGCTCCCATCTTTCTGGAATCTGGCAGAGACTGAGGATGATGTACCAGCCTTTCGAGTTGTCTATCGTCTCCCGAGCGATCTCATGGGGTTCGGGTGCATGGATCTCTATCGGGGCAACCGGTATGAAGGCACTGTAGAAGCCTTCTCAATTTTGAAACTACAACGTGAATATGGATTCAATCAGCTTGAGGCCGAACGGTTTTGTGACTATGCGTGGAACTTTCGCTGGGTGCTGCTTAACAGCAGCAACCGCCGGTACACGCAGGAGCTTTCGCTTCACCGGATCCTCGATGCTGTTGACCTCGGAACTAATGATCTCGTCATCGGAGAAGAAGGATAATCTATGAGCGTCCTCCGCGATACCGCGATCTTCTCTGGTTTCAAACTTACCGAAGGCGTTACTAACGCTACGACCGGGCGTAAGCCATTGGTTGTTGAAGGCGTTTTTCAACGTGCAGATGTTCTCAACGCTAATCACCGGGTTTACCCGAAGGCTCTTTGGGAGAAGGTTCTAACGAACTCTTCGCTCAAGGAGGCTCTTAACAACCGCCGCATGTTCGGTGAAGTCGATCACCCAGCGGATTGGCGTATGGCGCTTGCTCGTACATCACATGTCATCACTGACCTGAAGATGGACGAGAGTGGCAACATCATCGGTAAGGCAGAAATCCTCCCGACCCCGACTGGCCTTGTTCTAGAAGCGATTCTACGGGCTGGCTGTGAGGTTGGCATTTCTTCGCGTGGAACCGGCTCAACATCCTCGACCAACGAAGGTCATGAGGTTGTTGGTGAAGACTACCAGCTAGAGACCTTTGATTTCGTAGCAACACCCTCGACACCGGGGGCGTATCCGAAAATGGTTATGGAGACTATGGAACGCGCCCAAGCGATGGAAGCGCGGATCATGGATAGTTTATTTAAGTCTGTTACCCCTGCGAAGAAGGAGGAGGTTAATGAGATGAGTCTTGATGGCTACCGTGCCTTGGAGCGCGAAGCCTCAGAACTGATCCGGATCAAGGTCAAAGGCATTGATGCTGCGACCCGTACTCTCGTTCTCAATAAGATCGAAGAGACCATGGGCAAGGTGATCAAGGCTGGTGAGGCGGATAAGACCGTCGCCGTCCTGTCCGAGTCAATGCTGAAGTCGCTTGAGAAGAAGCGTTCCAAGCTATCGCCGGTTACGGAAGAGGATGTTCTACCACAGGAAACCAACGTTCCTGATTACTCTAGTGCGGCTGCGGACAAGCTAGAGGATGACGGTGACGATGATGCTGATGACAAGGAAGCCGACGACGAGAAGTCGTCCAAAGAGGAAAATCGCGCAATGAAAAAGTTCAATCGTCTCTTTACTGAAGACGATGACATGCCCGAGTTCCTTAAGAAGAAGGCTGACAAGGCTGACGGCAAAGACAGCGATGACAAGGACGAGGCTGAAGAGGTGAGCAGCGCGGACTCCAATTCTCCGATGGAGGATGAGGAGACGGCGGGTGAAGTTACTTCTGACATCAACGCCGAGATCCCGAACGTTTCCGCTGAGTCGATTGACCGCCGCGTGTCCGCATTCCTTAGGGAAGAGATGCCAGACAACTTCAAGAAGGATGACGACAAGGACAGCGATGACGACGACGACAAGGACGAAGACGCTGCTTCTGAGTATTCACCTGAGAAGCCTGTCAACTCATCGGATGACATCGTGACCGCTACCGAGTCGGATATCCGTGGCTTGATGAAGGTTCTTTCCAAGAACCCGGCCAAGCTGGAGTCCTTCATCCGTGGAACCATCAAGATGGTTAACGCGGAGCGCAAGGCTCGTCGCGTATCGGAAGCCAAGGCCATCAAGTTTGGCAAGGTTGCCGAGGCCGTGATCAAACGCCACAAGAAGGCGTCCAAGGTCAACGAGGCCGCTGGTCCGCTAGCTGCCAAGTACAAGTTCGTTTGCGAGGCTGTGGCCGAGCTACAGCGTCGTTATTTCTCTCTCAAGAACAAGTTCCTCATCTCAGAGGCCCTGATCGAAGCGGGCGTTCCGAGCAAGGAGCGGGCGGAATGGGTTCAGACTCTCTCGACCCTGACCACACGCGAGCAGCTTGTCCGTGGTATTCAGAAGGTAAAAGCGCTCTACACCGAGGAGGACGAGAAGCCATCCGACGACAAGAAGGATGACGAGCAGTCTGACGAGAAGAGCGAGTCTACAAAACAGCCGAAACCGGGCGCAGAGAATCTCTCTGAGTCCAAAGACAAGCACGACATCTTCATTACCGAAGGTGCCGCAATTTTTGCAAACGCCCGCTCAAAGCGTGGCTTGCGCTAACCGGAGGAAGATTCAATGGCCGACCTTTTTGAATCAGTCCTAAGCAAAGGTAAGCACCTTGCCGAGAACGACTGGCGGGCTTACTTTGCTGCACAGGACGGCACCCTAGCTCTAGATGAGTCTAGCCGTGCGTTGACTGCCTATCTCCTAGAGGTAGAAAAGCAGTACATCAAGAATCTTGATGAGGACACGCGAATTGCCTCAATCGGATCTTTCGAGAAGTACGTCTTCCCGATCATCCGTGCGGTATTCCCGAACCTCGTCGCAACCGAGCTAGTCTCGGTTCAGCCCATGCAGGGACCAACCTCGTTGGTGTTCTACATGGACTTCAAGGCTGGATCCAAGAAGGGTTCAGTCAACCTCGGTGACACGCTTATCTCGTCCCGTACGGGTCAGCAGGCGTCCACCAGCTACTCAGGCGAGCTAGTTGACGCTGAGCAGGCTTACACGGGCGACGGCGCGACGGTTACCTTCACGGGTGCCAACCTGTCGTACTTCCCGCTTCGTCCTCTGTCGATCACGGTCAGCACCCTCGTTGGCGCTGTCCTGAAGACGGCTGTTGACGATGGCAATGGCAACCTCGTTGGTGCTGGTTACACGACCGGCGCTGGCGAAAACACCATCAACTACTCCACTGGCGCAATCAACCTCAAGTTCTCGGTTGCTCCGGATTCCAACGCGATCACCGTTGCGTACAACTACGCTTCGGAAGCTTCACTACAGGTTCCGCAGATTGATGTCAGCATCACCTCGGTCCCGGTGACGGCTCGTCCGCGTAAGCTCCGTGCCCGTTGGTCAGTTGAAGCCGCTGCCCAGCTTCGCGCCGTTCACGGTGCGGACGTTGAGACAGAAGTAACAACGGCCATGGCCGAAGAGATCCGTTTCGACATCGACCGCGAGATCATCAACGATCTCACCACGGTTGCTGCCGCTCCGGACAACTCGACCCACGATTTCTGGTTCTACACCGCCGCGCCGACCGGCATCTCGTTCTTTGAACACAAGATGACGATCCTCGATACGTTCATCGCTCACTCCAACTACATCTTCAGCCAGACGCGCCGTGCAACTGGTAACTGGATCGTAGCTGGCGTCAACGTTTGCTCGATCATCGAGTCGCTCCCAGTGTTCAAGGCGATCTCGGTAACCGGTTCGGGCGTTGTGTACATGGGCGACCTCATGGGCCGTTGGAGGGTCTACAAGGATCCTTACATGGCTACCGACTCGTTCCTCGTTGGTCACCGTGGTGCGTCGTACATGGACACGGGCTACATCTACGCTCCGTGGATCCCGCTGTACACGACTCCTACCGTGTACCTCGATGACTTTGTTGGCCGTAAGGGTCTCCTGACTGAGTACGCGAAGAAGATCGTCAACGGTCTCTTCTACACTCAGGGCCACATCGTTCACGGTTCACACCCGTAATAGTCTCTAGTTACTCGGTTCATCTGGGGCGGCGGTAGATAGTCCGCCGCCCCTTTTCTTTTAGGGGGCGCTGTGCAGCTATCACGCGGACAGTTAAACGCCTATCTGTTGAGAAAGCTAGGTCAGCCCTTTTTCAAGGTTGAGCTAGACGAGGATCAACTCAACGACGCGGTAGTGGATGCCCTGCTGTGCTACAGCCGGTGGAAGCCGGTTCGTCTGTACCGTGCCTTTGCCGGTCAGAACGGCATTCTGAAGCTTGACTCAACTACGACACCAGCAGTTCCGGTCGGTGCCAACGGCATCCTTGACTGGAGCTTTGTTAACAATCTCGCGCAGGGGAACCCGAACATTGAGTCCCAGATGTTGTCTGGGACATTCGCGTACTATGGCGTTCGGTCACCTCTGTACGACCTTCGCTTCCTAGAGTACCAGCGCGAGTGGATCCGCTTTGCGGGTAAGGCGCTGAACTCCTACCCGGACCTTGCCTTCCGTCTCAATGAAGAAACCGGTGTGCCAACGCTGTGGCTCTACTCGCCCGGTGCGGCCACGGACTTTGATGTGACGTTCTCGATGCAGCACACGCCCGATCTCAAGAGCATCCCGGACTTCGATGAGCCACGGATCAAGGGTCTGGCTCTTGCGGCAGCGAAGAAGACTTTGGGTCAGATTCGTTCTAAGTACGACAAGATTCTTGTCGCCAATACGACCATGCAGCTTAATGGTCCTGCCCTTGTTACTGAAGGTGAGGAAGAGTGGAATGCTGAAGAGAGCCGCCTGATCAAGTCGGTTGCGGATCAGATTCCAATCTGGGTCTAATATGGCACGACTAGCAGTAGACATCCCTATCGGTTCGCTGGCAACCTACGTCTATCCGGGCGGATATGACTCCACCAAGCTCGGCCTTGGCCCGCTCATGCGGCAGGACTCATCCGGGTTCGTTGGGCCGTATACGACAGTTGTTGGCCATCCGGTTGAGCAGACGACAAACGTTCCGTCCTTCATGCCGTGGGCCATGCAGTGGTCCAGCACGATTGACTGGATCTTTCTTGCGGATCAGGCTGCGGCTGGAACGACCCGTCGAATCAACTACTACACCTACAACCGGTCTACTGGTGTCCTGAACTGGGCTGGCTGCATCATCACTACTCCGCCTTCAGGAACCAACCACACGATCCGTGCGCTTCGTATGACCTACGACCTCCATACGGTCGGAACGGTTGCTGTCACTGGAACTACAGTGACTGGGACTTCAACCAAGTTCTCAACGGATCGTGCGTGTGTCGGTAACCGCATTGGCTTTGGCAGCACGGATCCTACGCAGATTGTTACTTGGTACGAAATCTCTGCCATCGGTAGCGACAGTTCGATCACCCTGACGACCTCGGCTGGGACCATCGGATCCGGCTCCACATACGTGATCGAGGATCTTCGCGCAGTTACCCTGAACACGGCTGCGACTACGACAAACGGCGGCATGTTCGTGACCAAGGGCCTACGGCCCGAGATTTTCATTCAGACGACTGGAACCACCGTTGCCGCCGCTACGACGGTTGATAATGCCCGCTTTACGTACTGGCTTGCGGATGCTTCTACTGTTACCAATATCACCGGATTCGGTCTGGCGTTGCCGCCTGTTGTGGACAAGCAGACACAGTATGCGTACGCGCTCGATACGGTCGCCAACCCCGTCTGCTTCAAGTACAACCTTCGCGCTGCCCTGTCCTTGACCGCCGGTAAGGACACAACGTCTCTTGTGTTCAAGACTGGCTCGGGTGGTGCGCTTTCTGGTACAGCGTCACAGGTTAACAATGCTCGCTATGCCTCGACCAACCATGGTCCGGGGAACGGTTTGAACTGTATCTACTTCACGACGACAACCAAGATTTATCGAACCAACGATGTTTCGACGTTCTCAGCCGCCTCTACGACATGGGTGGCCGACTCGGCTTCGGAGATTCCGCCGGGTGGCGTGAATACGTTTGCCGCTTCGTCGCTGATGAACTGCATCGAGTATTCATCGTTGATTGACCGTTTCGTTATTGCGGTCAACGCGACAACAACTCCGTTTCGCTCCTACCTAACCCAGTACCGCACCGATGCTGGCCAGTTTGATCAGGCGTTCGGGCTTGATAACCGCCAGATCGACCAAACGACCGTTGACTCCACCACGACCCCGGTTCCTACATTGACGGGTGGCCCGTATACGATTTGGGAGACGGCTGGACTGTGTTACTTGGCGGGCATCGGTACGACTGCAATCACCAACCGCCTGTACGTTGTTCCGTTGCTGGCGGACTGGGAGTACGCTTCGGTCTCTAACTGTCGCGTGGTCTTTCCGGCCATCTCGACGCCGAATGCCAACAAGTACGTTCGTGCGTACGCTTGCACAGACGAGATCATTGGAACTGGAACCTCTGGACACAATTTGGGGTTGCCGACTGAAGCGTATCGGATGTACTACCGAACCTCAGGCATCTCTGACAACTCTGGCTCTTGGACGCTGCTTGGAGATTCACATGATCTGACAGGCGTTGCTGGGGCGTCACAGATTCAGTTGATGGCTGAGTTCCGCATGCTCGGACCCATCATGATTCCGGCCCGTCTTCTTGTGGTCGGGGTTGTCTATGACGACCTGACGACAGATTCCCACTACCAGCCTTCTGCCACGCTTTCCTCTGCTTCGACCAAGAAGTTCGCATGGCGCTTCTCGACTGCGTTTGGAACCACGGTTCCAGCCTTGCGAGTTCGGTTGATAGATGCGGTCTCGGGTGGCGTGTACGTAGACGATAACACGGGCGCTCCGACTGGAACCTTTGAGGCGTCTACGAACGGCGGCTCTACGTGGTCGGCGTGGACGAATGCCGACAAGGGCAACGATACGACGTACCTCCGGTACACCCCGGCTTCGCTTGGGGACAACCTGACCATTCGTGCGTTGTTGACGCTGAACTAATGGCCTTGACTGACATCGTTTTTGGCGAGGGCGACGAGGCGGGGTTTCTGGTGCAGACCGGAACGGGAAGCTATTCAGGCACCCTGACTGACGCCGTAACGAACGAGACGATGACTACTAAGGTTCCTCTTAGCGGAGGAGCGCCCTCAGGCTCCGTCATTCAGGTGTCGTAATGGCCGTTCGGCGCTCCACCCCACTGATCGTGAGCTTCGCAGCGATTGACAGTTCCCTGCGCCCTGCGCGTAAGACGGGGATTACCTTCTCATCCGGGGACAGCAAGATTTCCAAGGATGGGGGTTCGTTCGCCAACACCGGGAATCTGCCTGCTGAGATTGGTTCGACGGGGAGGTATTCGCTTTCTCTGTCGGCGGCGGAAGCAAACGCGGCATGGGTCCATGTCTCGGTTGAGCATACGGGCATGGATCCCGTGGACATCACCATCGGTACGAACGCTGATCCGTCTGGCTCAGTAGTTTCCAACGGGGGTAACACTGCCTCGACCTTCAAAACAGATCGCTCTGAAGCGACGACTGACTTTTGGAAGGATGCCCTCCTACTCTTCACTTCTGGCTCCTTGGCAGGGCAGGTCAAGAAAGTCTCGGCCTTTGACGGGACTACCAAGTTCGTCACTCTGTCTTCAGCCTTCACAGCGGCTCCATCAGCCGCTGACCTGTTTGTGTTGATCAACGCATGAGCTTCATCCTTTTCGATAGCTTCCAGACTGGGACGACCTACGACATGTCGCTGGACATGGGGGCTGTTACTTCCGGCTTCTCTAACGCCGAGAACCTCAGTGCGGTTGGTAGCCTTGGGCTAGCTGCCGCTTCCGGTCTCACGGAGATCAGCGATCTCACGGCTGTCAGTGCCCTTTCGCTTTCTGCCATCCCGGCTATCTCGGAGACGGGCCTGCTGCTCCTGTTCCCGATCCTAGGGTTGCCTGCGACCTCGGACTTCGGGGAGTCTTCCTCCCTCCTGACTGCCGGTTCGACTAACTTATCGGCCACGACGGGCATGGGCCAGAGTGGTGGCCTTATCGCTCTGGGGGCCTTGAGCCTTGGCGTGTCGGCAGCGTTGGCCGATAGCGGTGGACTGCTGCTAGAGGGCACCCTATCGCTCCCTGCCTCGTCTGCGCTTTCTCAGACTCAGACAGCGGCTTTGGGCGCTGCCGTAGCGTTCTCGGGCGCTTCTGGGCTGGCTGAAGCCTCTACATTGGCCGCTATTTCGTCCCTGAGCCTCCCTGCGGCCTCCGGGCTGCTTGGAGGGGGCCTTCTGGCCGCTGTTGCCTCTTTGCCCCTCTCAGCGGCTTCTGGCCTGTCCGAGACGGGCGGGTTGGCGTTCTCGGCTACGCTGGAACTAGACGCCACCTCGGCCTTTAACAGCTTGCCGGGATTGGCCTTCGATGTCGCTACGCAGCTTTCCGTAGCTGCCGATACGGTAGTAATCAATGTGGTTAATTTTTCAAGCATTTTGACCCTAACGGGTATCTCGGGTTGGATTATTGATAGTGAGGTTTCAGGCGCAGCGCCGCCCTCTGCAACTTACAAGCTTCCGCTGTCCATGGTGTTGGATGCCCCGGCCCCATTTCAAGCGGTGATTCGTAGAACGAAATAAGGAGATTTATGGATTTCACGCATAAGAGCAAGAGCGACATGGGACAGGCAGCGGGGCTGGAAGCGGGTGCGTCTTCCTCTCTCGGGGCTTCTCCTCACACACACTACAAGGTTGAGTGCTTCGCTCCAGACGGTTCACTTCGTTGGGTTGAGGACTTCGACAACATCGTAGTCACGGCTGGCAAGAACATCCTCCTAGACTCGACTATCAAGACGGGTGTTACCTCACCAACATGGTATGTCGGTCTGAAGGATACGGGCACCGTGTCTGCCGCTGACACCATGGCCTCGCACTCGGGCTGGGCTGAGCTTGGCGCTTCGACACCAACGTACTCAAACGCCACGCGCCCTGCCTTCACACCGGGTTCGATTTCAGCCGGTTCGGTTGACAACTCGGGAGCCAAGGCTGTGTTCAACATCAATGCGACCCGGACTGTCTACGGGTGCTTCCTAGCGAACAACAGCACGGTTGATGGAACGACAGGCACGTTGTACGGAGCGGGCGATTTTGCCTCCTCCCGTTCGGTTATTTCGGGCGATACACTAAATGTCACAGTTACTTTGACAATCACTTAAATCGCCAGACAGATTGTGAGTTCATGCTGCTGGCGTCCCGTTTGGACGCCAGCGGTTTTTAGACTGAAGGACTTCGCTGATGGCGGTTAGTTATTTCATTGCCCCGCCGGGGGTTTCTTTTGGTGACTCCACCTTAGGAAACACCGCTGGTGACACGGGGACAGTCGGGGGCCGACTCGTCCTTGCCGGTGGCAATAACATAACCCTGAGCGGCTCGTCCTCGGGCGCGTCACTAACCCTGACGATTTCGGGGCCGAACGGCGGGGGTGCAGGTGTTTCGACACTTGGCAACACGCTAGGCGCGACCGGAACTGTCGGTGGCCAGCTAGTCTTTGCTGGTGGTAGCAACATCACGCTGAGCCAGTCTACGAATGGCAACTCAGCAACCATCACAATCCTAGGGGTCAACCCTTCGGCTGGCACTCAGACAGCCGGTATCTCCAACCTAGGTAACACGCTTGGCACCTCCGGTGTCATCACCGGTTCGGCCATTGAACTAGTCTTTGCGGGTGGTAACAACATTACGTTGAGCCAGAGTCTCAACGGTAGCTCGGCCACGATCACAGTTATCGGTCCGACTATCGCCTCATCTTTGACAGCAATCAACCTTTCGGCAGGTACGACAAGTAACAACCTATCTGCCTTCGTTCTGAGTAACTCAAACAACATCAGTTTTGGTCTCAACGGGTCAACGATCACAGCGATAGTAACCGTTGCCTCCAGTCTGACGGCGATCAATGTTTCGGCAGGTACGACCAGTAACAATCTCTCGGCTCTCAGTTTCAACAACGCTAACGGGGTCACCTTTGGACTCAATGCCTCGACAATCACCGCTTCGGTCGCTGCTCAGTCAAACCAGACTCTCGGCATGTATGCCATTGGGACTACGGCAGGGGCGGCGTCATCAACAACTATGGATGCGCGTAGCATCTCGTTCTCTGCATTTGGACCAATGAGTTTAGGCTTTTCAGCATCGTCGGTTTTGTTGTCGCTTGATGGCGCACTGTATAGCCCGATGCATGCATTTTTAGGAGGCATCTAATGCCGTTCACGCAGAACATCAACCCCACGTTTCCCAAGCAGCCACAGAACGGGAAGATCCAGATCCTCAACGGAACTGGAACAGCGAACGTCACGGTCTACACCGCTGGCGCGAGCGGCACCAAGGTGGTTGCGATCCTAGTCTCCAGTACGGACACCTCGCCCCGCGATGTCCAGATCAAGGTTACCAACGGCGGCACCGACTACGTTTTGGGCACCAAGACCATTCCCGCCAACTCGGGAACTGCTGCCGGAACTGCCGCAGTGAACCTTCTTGACCCGAACGTAATCGTCGGTCTTCCGCTAGATAGTGACGGCAACCCGTTCATCTATCTGATCTCAGGGGACACCTTGACCGCTGCCGCGCTGACTACAGTGACTTCGGCTAAGGCAATCAACATCAACGCGGTTGTGGCTGACTTCTAAAGTCTAGATAGAGAGTTAAAAATGGCTGATTTCCCTCTTCCGGGCCAACGCCCGACAACCCCTGCGATTCGGTCCATCGCAGTCAGCGGAAACACGCTCGGAACCACCATTTCTGTCCTTCACCGTTTCTTGCCGATTAACGCAACGGGACAGATTAGCGCGGGATTCAGCAACGGTTCGCTGTTGCTGTCCGTCCCGTCAATGGGAGTTTCAGCCGGTACAACCTCCGCATCGCTAGCGGCAGTCACGTTTGCTAACGGTAATGGTGTCAGCTTCGGGCTGAATGGATCCACCGTTACCGCAAGCATTGCGACCTCGCTGACCAACTTCAACATCTCCGCCGGTACAACTTCTAACAACCTATCGGCGTTGACGTTCGCCAACGGTAACAACGTCTCCTTCGGTCTGAACAACTCGACGCTCACCGCATCGGTTGCAACGTCGCTGACCAACATCAATTTCTCGGCAGGTACGACCTCGGCTAACCTGTCAGCGCTAACGTTCTCCAACTCTAACGGCATCAGCTTCGGACTGAACGCGGGTACGGTTACCGCTTCGGTTAACGCCATTGCAAACATCAACGTCAGCGCCGGTACGACCTCCAACAACCTGACGCAGATTACTTTCAGCAACGCGAACAACGTCAGCTTCGGTCTCAACGCCTCGACCCTCACGGCTTCTATCGCTACCTCGCTGACCGCGATCAACCTGTCAGCCGGTACGACTTCCAACAACCTATCGGCGTTCACGCTCTCCAACAGCAACGGCCTGAGCTTCGGCTTGAACGGGTCTACCATTACCGGTAGCTACACCGTCCCGGTTGTGTCCAACGCTATTCAAAGCGTTTCTAGCGCGACCAACTCAGGAACTGGAGTTTCTCAGTTCGCTGCTCATGACCACGTTCACGCTGGAGTCGGCCCGGAAGGTGTTTCGACACTTGGCAACACGCTAGGAAATACCGGCGTGTTGATGGGTCGAGTTGTCTGGGCCGGTGGCAACAACATCACCCTGTCCGTCTCCTCGTCTAACAACAACGCTCAGACCATCACGATCATTGGTCCGACCATCGCTTCCTCGCTGACCAACATCAACCTCTCAGCAGGAACAACCTCCAACAACCTCTCGGCGTTCACCCTGAGCAACTCCAACGGAGTCTCGTTCGGCTTGAACGGCAGCACGGTTACCGCTTCTATCGCTACCTCACTGACAGCCATCAACCTGTCGGCTGGTACGACGAGTAACAACCTGTCAGCGTTCACCATGAGCAACGCTAACAACGTTTCGTTCGGGCTGAACGGTTCGGTCATCACAGCTACTGCAACGGTTGCGACCAGCTTGACCAACATCAACTTCTCGGCTGGCACGACCTCCAACAACCTGTCAGCGATCACGTTCAGCAACTCCAACGGAGTGTCGTTCGGACTGAACGCCAGCACCGTGACGGCTTCTATTGCTACCTCGCTCACGGCGATCAACCTCTCGGCAGGTACAACCTCTAACAACCTGTCTGCGTTCACCATGAGCAACGCTAACAACGTGAGCTTCGGGTTGAACGGGTCAGTGATTACAGCTAGCGCGACCGTAGCTTCGTCACTGACGGCGGTTAACATCTCGGCAGGTACGACTAGTAACAACCTGTCAGCGTTCACGTTCAGCAACGCCAACAACGTCAGCTTTGGATTGAACGCTTCTACGATTACTGCATCAATCGCTACCAGCCTGACAGCCATCAACATCTCGGCAGGAACAACCTCAGGTAACCTGAGCGCCTTCACGTTCAGCAACGCAAACAGCATCACCTTTGGTTTGAATGCCTCTACGATCACGGCCAGCTTCTCGCAGTCAGTTCAGACGCAGGGGTTTGTCAACAGCATTTCCGTCCTTGGAAACACGGCTGGAACCGTCTCGGCTGGAACCGGTTTCTTGGCTCTGGCAGGTGGCAATAACATTACACTTTCAGGGTCTACGGCTGCTGGCAGCATGACTCTTTCGATAGTTGGTAATGAGATTCAGTTCAATTACGCCTTCCTCGGCGGCGTGTAAGGTAATGTATGGCAGCTAACCTTCCAATCTATCCGGCCTCTCTCGCTAACGCCGGGGTTGTACTGAACAACGCTTCCGGCACCTCGCTGGTGACTTTCTACACCGCTACCGGTAACGGCGCGAAGATTGAAAGCATATCGGCTACCAGTACGGATACCTCTGCCCGTGTCTTGGTCGTCACCATCAACGTCGGTGGCACTGATTACACGGTTGGCACAGTCAACATTCCAATCACTGCGGGTACAGACGCGGCAGCGACTGCGGCGGTCAGCATCCTTGAGAACAACTCCATGATGCCGTGGGTTCGCAGGGACAGCAATGGACGCGCTTACCTGTACCTCCAGTCGGGTAACATCCTGAAGTTCAACTCTCAGGTAACAATCACCTCAACAAAGGTGATTCACATCGTAGGACAAATCGGCGTCTACTAATGTTTGGTGAGAATGATCCAAAGGCCCGAGGCCAAGTAGACAGCATCTCTCTGGCGGGGAATACCGCCGGTAATACGAGTGCTGGCACAGGACCGCTGGTTCTAGCCGGTGGTAACAACATTACTCTGTCCGCGCAGACCGCCATTCAGGGCGGTATGTCGGTTACTGTCTCCGGGCCTACCGTCATCCTTGACGCGCAGGGCATCAGCACGGGCGGCAATACGGCTGGTCAGACCGGCCTTGTCAGCCAGCAGCTTGTCTTTGTCGGCGGCAACAACATCACCCTGTCCGGTAGCGTTAACGCTCAGTCGGCAACGATTACCATCTCTGCCGGTGGCGGTGGTGCGGTTAATATCAGCGCTGGAACGACAAGTAACAACTTAAACGCACTCACGTTCGCGGATAGCAATGGTTTGAGTTGGGGCCTGAACGCTTCAACGATAACCGTTAGCTACACCGTCCCCCCGGTAAACACTGCCAACACCGCGATCCAATCAGTTCAGGGTTTCGTTTCCGCTGGAACTATGACGAGCTATGCTCGGGCGGATCATGCTCATGCTGGTGTTGCTAAACTATTTTTTGGATCAAACACGAAATCTGGTGGTGGACCGCTAACGATTACGGGCGATCCGTACGTTTCGTTGTCGTTTGATACGGCTGTTAATCAGGTTACGATTGACTGGCTTGGTCAACAGGCCACTACAGTATCGGCTGTTACGTCCGCAAACGTGCTTGGAACTGCATCCAGTTCGTTTGCTATGCAGGACCATCAACACGCAGGTGTTGGCCTTGCTGGCGTGTCCAACATCGGAAACACTCTGGGTAACACGGCTGTCCTCCCCGGTCAGGTTGTCTTTGCTGGTGGTAACAACATCACACTTTCGATGTCCACCAGCGCCAACAACAACATGACGATCACCATCTCTGCTGCGAACGGCGGCGGGGCAGGGTACACGGCTGGAATGTCCACGCAAGGAAACACAGCCGGTAACACTGGCATGGTGACTGGACAACTTCAGCTTGTAGGATCGAACAACCTGACGCTCTCTGGATCAACGAACGCCGGATCCATGACGATCACCATTTCCGGTCCGTCGGCTGGGGGCATGGGCGTTTCGACGCTCGGCAACTCGGCTGGAACGACGGGCACCGTTGGTGGCCAGATGGTCATGGTGGCTTCAGGCGGAGTCACCCTATCTCAGTCCACGAACGGAAACTCGGGAACGATCACAATCACTGTTACCCCGAACGCCACGGCCTCATGGTTTGAGCCAGAAATCTATGGCGGTACGACGACAGGAACACAGGCTAACGGAACTGTCTATGTTCGACCGTTCTATGTTAACAACTACATATCGGCATATCGCGGTCAGATGCTGATGCAGATGACCAGCCAGAGCAACACGACGATGAGCTTCTCCGGATCTGTTTCTGGAGGAAATGCCTCGTCGGCATCTGGATCGTGGGGTCTAAGCGGATCACTTTATGTCATGTCCCGAATCAGCACCGGCACGGACGCCCATAGCTCTTTGATTGGTACTTTCTTTTCTCAGACCTACACCATGAGCATGGGTATGTCTAACTCGGTTAGCTGGTCTACCAACGCCTCCTCCGCTTCAGTTTCATGGACGACGGGCGGCAAGATTGGTTTCCTAAGCTCGATTGACTCAGCGGGTGGCGTTACTTACGGCAACTCAAGCACCACTTCATCGAACAGCTTTTCAAGCACCAGCACGAACGCTCACAGCTTCAGTTCGTCGGCTACTGTCAGCTTTGCATCCCAGCACCTCAGCCAGATCCGACCAATTTTCTTCCCGATGGGCACAGCCCTTACTCCGGGCGAGTATTGGTTGGCCCACATTCAATCGACAAACACTGGTAGCACTAACCAAGGGTTGCAACAGCAGTGTCAGATGAACTCGGTTGGCTTGGTTTACTACACGACGCAGATTGGAACCCAGTATCAGGAAGTCGGCAACTCCGTGACCATCGCATCGAGCAACCTCATGTGGGGGCTTGGCTCCTATAGTTCGTCAGGTAACTTGACGGCTGTTAGTGGAATTCCAATCTCACAGATTTCAAACATGAGCGGTTATTCGCTGTTCTTCCAGTTGCTCGCACAGGTGAAGTAATGAGCGTCCAGATTAAAACTAATCTTGGCGGGCTTGGCTATCCCGCTGCTCTTGCTAACTACACTCCAATGAGCTTTTCCCTTTGGGTCCGCTTCATCACGTTCAATGGGACTTCGCAGCCCATGTTCGACATGGAAGACGCCGTGGACTCGCAGTTCAGCGCCTATATGGGCAATGGGACCGCCGGTCCTCACCTGATGGACATGTCTACACGGGAAGCCGGGACAGATTTTCTCTTTGGCCCAAACGTTGCTCTCGGAGATTGGCATTGCTATCAAGGAGCAGTCAACGATGCCTCTGATGGCGGTGTTTACGGGTATATCGACAGCGCCCAGTTTTTCAACACGTACACACCTATTGCGGTTAGCGGAACAGTTAACATCAACGCTGTTGGTGCCTACGGTAGCGGAGCTTCGTGGTGCAATGCCTACGTCTCACAATGTCGAGTCTGGACGGCTAAGTTGACATGGGAAGAGTTGGCTATTGAGCGCACCTCAGCAACGCATGTTAAAACAGCTAACTTATATGCCTCATGGCCGTTGTTAACGAACTTGCTTGACACTTCTGGGAACGGACGGTCCTTGGTTCCAACTGGCACCATCTCGACAGACTACGCATTTGACTCGTCAACAGAGCCGCCTTTGTTTCCGCGCAGTCTTTGGTTGACACGGTAAGTAACGGCTTTTAAAATCACAAGTTAGAGGGTAACAATGAGTAAAGCGGGCAAGCTAACACAAGAAGCCATTGGGTTTCACAACGCCAATATCGCAGCCGCTCAGACGCGGTTGGTTCAGGGCAGCAGCTACAAAGACGTATCCACGATCTGTGTTGTGCCAACGCGGGGGATGATCTCCGCCAAGGTGGTCCAATACTGGATGGGGATGATGAGTCCGATGAACCAGAAGTTCATGCGGATTTTCATGAGCGGGCTAGAGGTGGGCGAGGCGTACGAACAGGCAGTGGATCAGATCCTCGCGCACCCAGACCTGTCGAAGTGGAAGTACATCCTAACGCTTGAGGAGGACAACTGTCCGCCTCCGGACGGGCTGCTTAAGCTAATCGAGTCCATTGAGATGCACAAGCTCGATGCGGTTGGTGGCCTTTACTGGACAAAAGGCGAGGGCGGTCAGCCGATGATCTACGGCAACCCCGGTGAGATGCCAAGAAACTTCATCCCGCAGGTTCCGATTCAGAACGCGGTTCAGCCGTGTAACGGTCTTGGAATGGGGTTCACGCTCTTCCGGATGGACATGTTCAAGTCCGGCAAGATCGCTCGTCCATTCTTCAAGACCGTGCAGGAGTACAAGCCCTACGTCGGCGGTTCGACGTTCACTCAGGACTTGTTCTTTTTCAACAAGGCGTGTGATCAAGGGTTCAAGTTCGCTTCAGACAATCGAGTTCTCGTTGGGCACTATGATGCCCCTAATGATTTCATGTGGTGAGTAACAAGGAGTGTATGTGGCTAAAAGTAAAGCAAAGCTAAAAGCGGTCTCCTCGGTAGTCGAAGCTGAACCCCTGAAGATCGACCTCGGCTGCGGGCAAAACAAGAAGCCCGGATTCACGGGGATTGATATCGCTGCGGCTCCGGGCGTGGACATCGTTCACGACCTGATGGTGATGCCGTGGCCGTTTAAGAACGACTCGGTTGGCGAGGTCTTCTCGTCCCACACGATTGAGCATTTCACCGGCCCCCAGCGCGTCAAGTTCATGGAAGAGCTTTGGCGGGTGATGCAGGTGGGCGCAAACGCGACGTTCGTCTTCCCGTACTACAGTTCTTCACGGGCAATTCAGGATCCGTTTCACGCATGGCCCCCGTTGTGCGAAGCCTCCTTCCTGTACTTCAACAAGGGCTGGATGATCGCCAACAAGCTAGACCACTACAACATCAAGTGTGACTTCGACTTCACCTACGGTTACGCCTTCAGCGGCCAGTTAGTAAATCGCCCTCAGGAGATGCGGGACTTTGCTATTCGCAACTACATCAATGCGGTTGATGACCTCCATGTAACACTTACTAAGAGGGCCGGATGAGTGATTACCCACCACTAAAGAATGCTGCGTACACAGCCCGCTTCCCGCTCTTCAACGCCCTCGGTTTCCTGACCGGGGCAAGCGGGTTTGTGTCCAACGTACAGCAAGATGGTGGGTCATTCGCTGCGACGACCAACACGGTTACTGAGGATGCGGACGGCTTCTATCACCTAGCCCTGACCAGCGGTGAGATGAACGGGGACCAGATTCAGGTGGTCATTACGGCCACTGGAGCGTCCCCTGTGGCGATTGAGATCCACACGGTTGTCCGTCAGACCAAGGATCTCCTGTTCCCCAACACCTCGGGCCGTGGTCTCAACGTGGACGCGGCTGGCGAGGCCGATGCGAACGTGGCCAAGTGGCTGACGGTTACGCCAAACGGTCTCCAGTCAGGTCGCGTGGACAGCTACACAGGAGCCATGGCGGCTGGGGTAATCACGGCCAGTGTTGTGGACACGACGCTCGATGTCTACACGGCTATCGTCACATTGACCCTAGACAGCACCAACACCAAGGACCGCTACCTTGTCGAGTTCTACAAGAACGCGGTTCCGTGCGCCCATGGCGATGTCACTTCGCCAACGATTACGGTCTTCACGGAAGCCAGCGGCTCGATGCTCATCAACGCCGCTACGTTGACTGAAGTCAGCACGACCGGGTATTACTCGTACGATGAGGGCACGAATCGAATCACCAGAGGTTTGGGTTACTACGCCAAGACAAGTGCGACGATTGGCTCAGGAACCCGTACGTGGGTAACGTCCGTGGTAACACGCGACGTATAAGGGTATGCTGCTATGCCCCTCCTTTTCCCACGCCGGATCTGGCCCGGTTTCTTCGACCAGCCATCCGCTTCGTTCGGCAATTTCTACTTCAACAGCCTAACCCTGTCCGCAATAGCCGGGTTTGCCGATACCGGTCTGTTGTCTGCTATCGGCTCGCTGAACCTCTCAGCAACCCCAGACTTCGTTCCAACTGACACCGCCTTCATGGTGGGGTCAGTTACCCTGTCTGGAGCGAGCGGCTTCTCAGTTACCGGGGATCGTGGCATCTTCACCAACCTATCGCTTTCAGCGACAGGGGACATCGCGCTGGCCTCCAAGCTCGATGCGGTTGGAAACCTGACGATCACTGGTTCTTCTGCCCTCACGACAACGGATACGCTGGATGCTCTCGCGTCCTTACTGATCACAACCGGTACGGCGTTTTTCGATCCGACCTTTGGTAACAACTCGACTGGAACGCTAGACTTTACCTGCGGTGCAACCATGAGCGTGGTTGGGCAGGTAGTCGCTTTCAACTCGTTGACCCTAGCGGCCTCGCCTACGTTCAACACATCGGCCCTGCTGACTGCGCTAGCGAATCTTTCGTTGTCTGCCCTGTCTGGCTTCTCAGACTCGGCGCAGTTGGTAACCTCAGGTGCGCTCACCCTTTCTGGCTCTGCGGCGTTCAGCGGTACAGGCAATTTCGTAGCGACTCTGACGCTGAACCTTTCCGCGATACCGGGTTTCTCAGAGAGCGTCACCAACGCGGCTGCTGGCAACCTGTCCTTAACCGTTACTGGGAACATCTCTGATCTGGCACTCCTGAACGCGGTGGGCAGCGCCAACCTAGCCGTCGTGGCCGGTATCCCAGTAGTCGGCAACGCCGACCTTCACGTTCTGTTCGACTTGAACAGTAGCGTTGGCCTCTTCCCGTTGGGTGGGCTGAACATTGATACCAGCCTCTCCCTCAGCGCGGCTCCGACCTTCTTTGGCAGCATCACAAACACGTTTGACGCCTCACTCTCGCTGGATGCAGTAGCGAGCGACTTCAACGCAGCGGTGTTCGTGGGCAACGCGGCCACCCTGTCCTTGCCTGCTGGAGCCACGGTCAGCCCGATCACGCAGGCTGATCTCGTTGGCCATATCAACCTGACAACGACTGCGCTGTGGTTCGCTGAGATCGCTTTCTTCATCGCCCCGGTTTACACCGTTCCGTTCTATCTGGCGCTACTCACCTCGACACCGACAGAGCTTGAGGTTGTCCGAGTAACCCCTATCAGTGTTGCTTTGACGGTCGATACGCCAACCAACGTGGTTCTAGAATCCGATACACCCAAGACGTTAATTCATTGAGGTTTAAATGCTGAACCCTTTCACACTTGTAGAAGATGATCTGCTGCCGTCGCTTGTTGCCTTTCTTCGCAACGCGGATGGGTCGCCCATGGACCTCACCAGCACGAACGTGAAGTTCTGTATGAGTACCCAAGACCTGTCCGATGTTCGGATTGACCATGCCCCCTGCACGGTAGTGGATGCCGTGAACGGGAAGGTGCAATACGACTGGGTAGAGCCAAACACCGCTACCCCCGGCACCTTCGCTGCCCAATTTAAGGTGATCGTAACAACCCTTGCAGGCGACAAGGTAATGACGGTTCCGACCGAGGAGCCGCTGCTGATCGTTATCGTCCCGAGGCAGGCATGACCGATCCGAAGTTCCCGGCACCCCCGGATGCTGAGGGGTGGGCATCGTTTCAGAGCGAAATTTACAGCACGATGATGCAGCGGGTCACGGTCTACCCGTACACAACGAAGGTTGTTACCTTAGCTGACAACACGTATGGAGAAGACATGGCGCAGGAGTGGCCAGAGTGGCTTTCCTACGTCACGCCTGTCTACATCGCCGTCAGGCCGGGTTGGAAGACCAAAGTCACCGCAGAAGGCGTGGATGAGGAACGCCCGCTAACCCTTTGCTTTGACAGGGACTTAATCCTCAAATCGGGGAAACCACTTCCGGCGACCGGGTTTTTGATCTACATCCAAGGCGAATACTACCGGGTCATGCAGGACAACCCGGCTGACTACTTTGCTAACCTCGACCGGGTATTCACACATGTCGTATTAGTTCAGCGTTATCGCACAGAAAGTGTCTCCCGAGGGGATATTACAGGTGAGGAACCACCGGTAGATCGCTCTGATTACCCCCATGAGTAACATGCTTCCAAATTTTTCTCTTGATGATTTGTCGTATGGTTCCGGTAGTTACTTTGTATTCTCGGGCTAGAGTAGTTTGTGAGACTTTGGGGTAAAGCTTCAATATGTTAAGAACATCGCTTTCGGTGAGTTTTGCACGTACATGGCCTTCTCCGTGTGGTGTTCGTCCTTTTATGGTCTTGTCAGCCGCGTTGTCTGACCGGTTACCGAGAAACAGGTGGGCTGGGTTACAGCAGGGGGGATTATCACAATGATGCAAAACACACCCACCCGGAGGGATTGGTCCGCGAGTCAATTCCCACGCCATCCGGTGTGCAAAGATCGAAGCGCGAGCCGTTCCGGGGCGATGAAACCACCCATAACCAGTTCGATGGGTAGCGGCTTGCCATTTCCAGCAATCGTGGGGTCCGAGGACTTGCACCTTGCTCCAGAATTTTGTCATATGGGGAGTATACAGTGAATGAATCTCTTCGGGCTGTAATCACCCAGCAGATGCTTCAGGAAGCCATTGATCAGGACAAGGCGGTAATCAACGCCAAGCTGGCGCTGGCTCAGTCATACATTGATAAGGCTCATGGCTTGATGCAGGAAGTCAACGATCAGACGGACCAGACGGCTTCCCGCGTTCGGGCTGCGGGCGTTACTCCTAAGGTGGATCCGTCTGCAATCAAAGCTGATGCCTACGACACGACCTCCGCACTTGCCAAGGCGAGCTACTCGCTCGGACGCATGCTCGGCAAGGTGGCGGTGTTCTTTGCTGGAATGGCAGTTGGTGGTCTGGTTGGCGGGGGTAACAATTACAAGCCCTCTCTCTGATGCAGATCACGCAAGAAGGGGCGCAGCCGGTTGGGCTGATGCTCCCCTACGACAAGCGTGGCGAGACAGTCTCTTCGACTGTCAAAGGCAAGATGCTGTCATCGGCTCGCTGGCTGGCGCGAGAGATCAGGAAACGAATCCGCGATCAGGTCTACAACTGGCCTGACCTGACCGAACGATACTTGCAATGGAAGGAAGAACAGGGGCTTGATACACGGACACTGATTGCTTACGGCTACTACATAAACGCCATCCAAGCATGGGAAACCAAAGGTGGGGTTGTTGTAGGAGTCGAGGATCGTGTTCACCGTGTCTCAGGCATCCCGTTACGGCTGATTGGTCTGTGGCTGGAGTACGGAACCTTCAACCCTGATGGCTCTGTTCGCATGCCAGCGCGGCCTCACTGGAGACCGACGATTCTAGACTGGAAGAACAACAAGTACCGAAGCGACCGGAGAGAGATTCAGAAGATGATGGCGGATGACGCCAAGAAGTCTCTCCGGACGGCGTTACGAAAGACACTAAAGCGATGACTGCTCCTACATACACGCTGCGTACCAATCCGTTCGTTGTCTACGACAACGCGGTGCAGGCTTTTCTTGAGCAGACGGTGGTGGGCGACAAGGGCAAGCTGGAGTCGGTTCCTATCAATTTCGCTACCCCTCGAAAAGAGTTTGCGTCCCAGCTAACCCTCAATCCCAAGAACGTCGATCCGATTACACGGACAACGCCGGTTGACAACCCACGTACTCAGAAGACGGTTCCGTACCCGACGCTTGGCATTCTTCGGATGTCGCCAGTGTTTGACTCCTCTCGCTTTCGTCCACTCGTAGAGCGGAAGCTGAAGATCCTCGACCGTAATCGTGCATGGATGCAAGCGCGGTATGCCCTTCCGTGGGATCTTCAGTACCAGATTGACATGCGAGCCAAGTACCGGACGCACCTCAATCAGATGATCAACAACATGTTTCTGAAGTTCTACGAGCCATGGATGCCCGTCACCGTTGACTGGGGTGACCCATACGGTGTTAAGAACGTGTACATGCACTTGGAGGGCTTGACCGACAACTCGGTGCTGGAGGTTGAGGACGAGAACAAGGACCGTGTTCTTCGTGCAACGGCTACGCTGACGCTCAAGGCATGGTTCCTTCAGAAGCTCACCCAGACGCCGACTGCTCTTCAGATTTACACGGACATCTACGCCGTTCCCATCTGGGAGAGCGTCGAGGACGCGGAAGCGGAGAACGAGACGACGTTAATCGAGTCTCACGAAATCTCAGCCGATGCGTTGGCAAAGCAGGTAGACGATGCCGCAGCCGAGAAGGCTGCGCTGGAAGAGAAGGAAGAACGCCGTCATTGGGTTCACAAACTATAGGTGATTTATGGCAGACCAGATTCCAGACGATAAGAAGGCGGGACGTTTCGTGATTCCGGTTGACTACATCAACGCAGCAACGGGTGTTACAGACGAGGACGCCTTGAAGGTAATGAATGCCCTCCAGATTCAGCTAGATCGTGACTTCGCCCCAGTATGGGGTGTTGACTGCGCCTTGACCTTCGTTGGCAAGGGCAAGGCAGGAGCCAAGGATCATTGGTGGCTCGTCCTGCTCGACACCGCAGATCAGGCTGGTGCCCTTGGCTACCACGACCTGACCGACACCGGCCTCCCAATTGGCAAGGTCTTCGTCAAGACAACCATGGACGATGGCGGGCAGTGGAGCGTCACATCTTCACATGAATTGATGGAGATGCTGATCGACCCGTGGATCAACCTCTGCGTCCTGACTCAGAGCTTCCCCGGCGCGGGTGGGGAACTAGTCCTAGTCGCCTACGAAGTTGCCGACGCACCCGAAGACGACCAGTTCGGCTACCCGATCAACGGGGTTCAGGTTTCAGATTTTGTCTACCCAGCCTACTTTGAGGAGTCGCCGGTATCGAGCGCCAAGCTTGACCATCTCGGCCACATTACCTCCCAGTTCCAGATCCTCTCGGGCGGCTACCTGTCCATGATGGCGCTTAAGGGCGCGTCTGGCTGGCGACAGGTTACTAACCGTGCCAACGTTTCGGCTCGCGCTGCGTATCGTGATCTTCCGCAGGTTGGCTCTCGTCGTGAGCGCCGTCAGCGCGGGGTTTCCAACTATATGAATTCCAACGTGTTAGCAGGACCGGGAGCCTAGGTATGTCGAAGTCTATTGCGGAGTTCGTGGATGCCTTGGTAGGCAAGGAACTTGATGAGATCACTACTACAGGTGACATCGCCATTGTTCCGATGGGTATGAAGAAAAAGCCAGATCCGGAAGACGACGTAGACGCTTTGGACAAAGAGGCCAAGGTAAAGGATTGACTTTTTAACAGTTTCGGTCGGTTAACCCCCTAAATCTGGATACTTAGGAAAGAAGGGAGATTCTATGCCAGCTATGGTTCGGATTCAGAACAAGCAAGCACAGACGCTCAACATCCTCCTCATGGAGAATGGCAAGGCGTCAACGAAGTCTCTCCTACCTCGCGCAATCGTGGACGTTGAGGCCAGCGCTCTAACTAGGACAGTATTTGACCTAGTGCAGCGCGGTCACATCGCCCTCAACGCGGTCGGTATGGAAGAGGCCAAGCCTGAGAAGGCGTCCAAGAAGAAGGACGAACTGTAAGTATTGGATTGCAGGAAACATGGTGCAAAGGTTATCTGGAGATAGCGCTAGCTAAGAGAAAATCCAAAAGGGCTTCGTCGTCAAAAGTGATGGCCAAGCGGTTATGCCTTCCGTAACTCTTAGATGCTCTGCCTCAAGACCATGTTCCCCCGGTGGGTCACACGAAGAAAAACGTGGTTCCTGCTTTCGTATTCAACACCAAACAAGACTTTGAAATACTTAACAGGAGACTAACGCATGGCCACCTTTGTGTCCCCCGGCGTATACGTGATTGAACAAGACTTCAGTCTGTATATCCCGAACCTATCAACTACAATCCTCGGTCTCGTTGGAGCGGCCCAGAAAGGCCCTCTGAACGAAGCGACCCAGATTACCTCGGCAGTTGAATTCATTCAGACGTTTGGTGAACCTGCGCCAACGATGTTTGGTCCATACGCCGCCCTCCAGTACCTACAGGAAGGCAGCACGATGTACTACTGCCGTGTGGCTGGTCCGGATGCCTACACGGCACTCTTCCAGATCCCCTCGGCAGAGACGGGTGGAACCGACGTAGCGGCTGTTGCAGCAACTGCGCTTCCGGGTCCGTTCGCCATCACCCTCTCGACCAACGACACGCTGACGATCACTGAGATTGATTACTCCAGCGGTTCGTACGTCACGACGGTTCGTACGATCACCCTGACAGCGGGTGGCGCTCGCACAGCGACTCAGATCCTTGCTGACATCACCGGCACGGCGGGTTACGCGAGCTTCAATTTCACAGCCGCCATTCCCGGTGGCTTGCTGACGATTACCGACAAGAACAAGACCAACCAGAAGGGTTTCGTTGTCGGTGGCAATGCGCGGATCACCCTCGGTTTCGATAGCGTTGAACACTACGGTGTAGACGTTACGGCCCTCCCAGCAACAATCGCTGGCTCTCAGTCCCAGCCGTTCAACATCTCCGGATCCAACGACACCCTGAAGATCGTTGAGAACGATCTTCGCTCTGGCTCCCCGGCGGTGCTTACGACTCGTACAGTTACACTGACTCATGGGGCAACTCAGACTGCACTTCAGGTCGCGGCAGACATCAACACAGCAGCCCGTTCGGGTAGCTGGAATGTCCTAGCGGCAGCTTCTGGTACGAGCGTGGTTCTGTCCTCGGCCACCATCGAGAACGAGCTATTCGGTCTCTCGATTGACGGTTCAACGACCGTTCCGGGTGCGACAGCAACAACCCTCGGTTTCAACGACTCAGAGGTGTTCTACGGCGCGAAGGCGAAGTGGCTCATTCAGGCGTTGAACGAAGGCGCTTGGGGCAACGACATCAGCATCGTTCTCGGGGCTGGTTCGATTGCGAACACCTACAAGATCGACGTTTACTACCTTCAGGCCCTTGTTGAGTCATTCGACAAGATGTCCTCAAACTCTTCGGATGACACGTTCGTAGAGAAGGTGATCAACGGGGTTTCCAACTACATCACTGTTACCGACAACGCGAGCCTCGGTCTCCCGCCGACCCTGACCGTGACCTCGGCTCCGGGTGATTTCTTGATCCTTGGTTCGGATGACCTTGCAGACCTTGGCGATGCTCAGTACATCGGTGAGATTGATCCTTCTGGCGCAGCGACGGGCCTTCAGGTCTATGCTAACCCGGAAGTTATCAACATCAACCTAGTGGCCATTCCGGGTGTCTCATCCGGTGCGGTTCTCAACGCCGAGATTGACCTATGCGTTACTCGCGGCGATGCTATGGCGATTGTGGATCCTCCGTTCGGTCTGTCCAGCGCCAACGTCATCAAGTGGCACAACGGTGTTACCCCGTATGACGACCATCAGGCGTTTGACTCCTCGTACGCGGCCCTCTACTGGCCGTGGGTTCAGATTTTCGATCCGGTCAACAATCAGAAGGTCTGGACACCGCCTTCGGGTCACCTCTCTCGCGTCTACGCCTACACGGACCGTACGACCGAGACTTGGTACGCCCCGGCGGGTACGCAGCGCGGTCACATCATTCCGGCTCTCACGGTCGAGCATTCGGCTACCCGTGGCGAGCGCGACTTGATGTACGGCAATGGCAACGCCATCAACCCAATCATCAATATCCCTCAGACGGGTATTACGGTTTGGGGCCAGCGTACGTTACAGCGGGCACCGACTGCCCGTGATCGCGTCAACGTGCGTCGTCTCCTCCTGTACTTGGAGAAGGTCATTGCGACGGCTTCCCAGTTCCTCGTTTTCGAGCCGAACGACACCATCCTGTGGGCACAGTTCACCGACTTGGTTACTCCGTTCTGCGATAGCGTAAAGGCCCGTCGTGGTCTCTATGACTTCGCGGTTCGTTGCGACAAGACGACCAACCCACCGGACGCAATCGACCGCAACGAGATGCATGCGTACATCCTGCTCAAGCCAACAAAGACGGCGGAACAGATCATTGTTACGTTCACACTCACAACGACGGGTGCGAACTTCAACGAGATCGCTTCTTTCTAAGGTTGCAACAACAGCCTAGAAGTGGTACAAAACTCGTCCAATGCCCTCCAGAGGCCAAATCCTCTGGGGGGCTTTTTCTTTGTGGCGTAATGTTAAGGAGTTAACGTGGGTAAACGTAAGAACCCTGTAACGATGGCCTGTAGCGCGGGATGCGGAAAACCATATCTACAGTATCGCCCTGAACACACTGCCCATTATGAGTGTACTGTTAACAACAAGAAGCGTGATGCCGCTCTTCGGAAAGCAGAGCAGAAGGCCGCTGCTGCGGCGGTTGAAGTCGATCAACTGAAGGACGAATCAAACATCGCGCTCAAGGCCGCACTCAAGGCAACCCTCCTCAAGCTAGAGAAAGAGAAGAACAAGACGGCAGTTTTGATCGAGGCGGTCTATGAGACCGTTTCGACGGAATTGAAGACCCAGAGCATTCCTGCCGTTCCTCCGCCCGTCTCGGACAAGCGCAAGCACGGAGAAGAGGTGGCAGTCGCTGTTCTTGCGGACTGGCAGCTTTTCAAGGTTACCAAGACGTACAACGCCAAAGTGTGCGAGCAGCGCATCGAGAAGTTTTCCGAGAAAGTCATCGAGCTAACCCGAATTCAGCGGGCCGACCATCCTGTTCGGAAGTGCCATATTTGGTGCCTAGGGGATTTGGTCGAAGGCGAGTTGATTTTTCCCGGTCAGGCACATCTCATTGAAGGCTCTGTATACCGAGCCAGCGTTGTAGACGGACCTCGTATCAAGGTGAACTTCATTCGCCGTCTGCTGACGGAGTTTGATTCAGTCCATGTGACCGTCGTTCCGGGAAACCACGGTCGAGCCGGTGGACGCCAGCACCGGGATTACCACCCGCAGACAAACTTTGATCGCATCCTCTCGATGGTTGCGAAAGCCCATCTCAGCGACGAGCCGCGTGTTACATGGAACATCGCGGACGACATGCTGGAGGGCGGCTGGTACGCGATTGATGACATTGGTGGTTACAAGACCCTGCTGTTCCATGGTGATCAGATCATCGGCGGACTGACCACGGAGAACCATCTGAAGAAAATGATCCTCGGTTGGAAGTCGGGCGCTTTGGACGGAAGCTTCAATGACGCCTTCCTTGGCCACTTCCATGTAATCAAGCGGTTTACGTTCAACAGCACTGCTGTGCGCGTCTCGGGAAGCCCGGAGAGCGATAACGGCTATGCAATCAGGTCTCTAGGCTCTGTCTCACGGCCCTCGCAGCACCTCCAGTTCGTGAAGCCCGGTTTTGGCGTCACGGCTGAATACGACATTTGGTTGGACTGAGGGGGTGATGAAGCGTGATTGTACTCTTGATCTTAGTCCCGATTCTCGCCGGTCGCATTATCATCAAGCAACCATAAGCTTGATTCTGTAGGGTTTTGACCCTCCGATGCCCTCACCTGTGGATAATTAGGTGAGGGCATTTATGGCAGAAAAATACAATCAGTCCCAGCAGGAAGCGATCTACGCGCTGTACGCTAATAAGTACAACGTTCCGACCGCCGCTGTTCCCAAGCCAGACGCTTTAGGGGCGCAGGTTAACACCGCGCTACCGAACGATTCTGGGAAGCCGACTGGGATTCAGATCGAAACACCCAAAGCTAACGGTACTCGTAAGTAACGTCCCCGGCACAGCGTATACAACTCTCTTAACACGTTATTGTTCTAGGCAACATTAGGCTGTGGAAGTTTTCAAGCAAGTGTTAATCATTAACCTTACAGGAGAATTACATGCCTAGTCTTGCAGCAACCCATCTCGCAGGTGCGGGTGGCGGCTATGAGCCGCAGCGGAAATACAACTGGTTCCTCTACCTAAACGGTGTCGCAGGTGCGGAACAGATTCGACTCTCGATTCAGAAAGCCTTCCTACCTGAAGAGTCGAACGATCTAATCACTCTAGCCTTCGGAAACGAGAAGGTGTATGTGGCCGGTCAGACCACGTACTCGGAAGGCACCATCACCGTCCACGACATGGTTGATAAGGACATCTACGGAATCCTTCGCACATGGCGTCAGATGGTCTACGATCCGGTCTCGGGCAACATTGGTTTCGCCGCAGCCTACAAAAAGACTGCCCGCATCCTGCTCGTCGCCCCGGATGACAGCATCGAGCGTCAGTTTCAGTTGACTGGCGTGTGGCCGCAGAAGATCAGCCCCGGCGATCTTGACTACAAGGCGGGCGCGGAAGTCGTTGAGATTGGTATGACCATTCGCTTCGACAAATCGCTCCCTGTCTAACGATGCGCGACGACATGGAAATTTGATCTCAGGGGGCTGGATTAGCCAGCCCCCTTTTCCCCTGTAACGGGTTTGCCGTATTCAACTCACGTACTTTGTTTTTAGCAACACGGTAGTGCCCGTAACTGACATTAGGAGGCTCTATCGTGTCTGATGCTAAGCCACTCCCCCGCCGTCCCGGTATGACGGCCCCGCCCGCCGGTAGGACCATGAAGGATCCAACCTCATGGCCTGTCGCGTCTGACGGGAAGCCCCTCCCACGGGTTACCTCGTCCTCAGCCCCCCAGCCCATCAACGAACCGGAACCGGCCCCAGCAGCCGCTTCTGTCGATTTGGAGCCGGGTCAGAGGCCCGAAACCCTCTACCATAGCCCCAAGCGCACAGGAGCCGTAGAACTGCCCTCTAAAGGCCGCTATTACGGTTCTGCCCTCCCGGATGGGGTTGTCGAGGTCTACACCTTGACCGCAGTCGAGGACAAGATCCTGTCCGAACTGACTTCTGACAACGCGACTGAGGTTTTCGATGCCATTCTGGCGCGATGCATCAAGTCACCTGTCTCGCCCCCGGAGCTTCTGGACACGGATCGTTACTATCTCTTGCTCGTCCTTAGGGCCAACTCTCTGGGTGGTGATTACCAGTTCCCATACGAGTGCCCGTTCAAGGAGTGCGGCAATGCTTTCCTGCACACGGTTCAGATTCCGTCTGACTTCACCGTTGTGGCGGGTAAGGCAACCGAGGAGCCGTATTTCGTCAAGCTGCCTATGACTGGAGCCATGGTTGGCCTTCGCTTCCTGCGTGGCAAGGACATGGCTGACATCGCTCGTTACCGCAAGACAGCGATCAACGTGGATACGACACTCGGGGATCCGGCGTACGCTTACTCTCGCATCAAGTCCATCGTGTCGGTCAATGGCGAGCCGTTCCCGGACATTAGCGTGGCAATGGACTGGTATATGGGACTTCCTCTCAAGGATGTTCGCGTCCTTCAGAAGACGGAACGCGAGGCTGCGTCTGGCGTTTCAAACGTGGTGACGATTACATGCCCTAAGTGCAAGAAGGAGTCGGTGTCGCCAGTAGCGTTGTCACCGATGTACTTTTTCGACTGATATCAAACTGCTCCGTGCCGAAGAGGTGTTCTTGATCAAGCAGGGGTTCGCATGGCAGGACATTCAACTGATGCCCTCTAGCGAACGACGCGCTTACATTGAGTACCTTCAGGAAGTAATGGACAAGGCGAACACGGACGCCTCAACACCCTAGGTTTTTAGATGGCTGAACATGTTACCGACCCCGGTGGCGATGCTCTTCGGTTTACCTTTGACGTAGCCGATAAGGCGACAGCCCGCCTAAAGACGATTGAGAAGTCTTTTGGCCATGCTGTCAGCGCGGTTTCTGGCCTTGAGACCCGGCTCAAGGGGTACGTCAAGGGGGTAGAGGAGTCTGTTGCCAAGTCAACATCCTCTATTCTCAACTTCGCTCGTCAGCACCTCGCCGCGGTCTCCAAGCTAAAGGCTGCACCACTGCTCGCCAATGTCATGAGCGATGCTCATGTGAAGCAGTTTGAGGCCCATGCTCGCGCTGCTGAGCGGGTGACTGAGGATTGGGTTGACCACCAGATCGAGTTAGTTCATGACGCGGCAGACAAGATTGTAGCCCGCCATGATGCTCTTCAGAAGCGACTAGAGGCGCGTCGGACCGCAACGCCGACTCCAACTGAGGAGGAGCCAAAGTCTGCTCCCGCTAAGGTAGCGAAAGCGGGCCTTCTGGCTACGGTTGGCAAGAACTTAGCGTCCGGTTTCGGGAGTGTATTCAAGGAAGGCATTCCCAACCCGGAGATGGTACAGACTGCCGTTCTCGGAGTAATCTCTGAGAAGGTCGGTGAACAGACTCTGAAGTTCGATGACGCGCTTTCGAGGGTTCGACGGACGATTGGCCAGACGAATGCGGAGTACCGCCAATACCGGGACACGATTATCGAGGTCGGTCGTCGCAGCAGCGTTTCAACCGAAGACATGGTTGCTTTGGCTGATACGCTGGCCCATGTTGGCCGCTCGGCGGTTAACCTCTCTGGCACTGATGGTATCGGTGCGGCTACGGAAGCCTACGAGAAGTACAACAAGGCTGCTGGTTTCGATGAGGATCAGGCTCGCGGTCTCGTAGCGATGAACCTCCAGTATTTCGGCCAGACCAAAGAGGGGCTGGAGCGGAATGAGGAGGCGTGGTCCGAGATCAGCAAGTACACGACTCTTACGCATGAAGAGATGTACGGGCTTATCGACGCCCAGAAAATTTCGGTCGGCTTAGCCTCCCAGTACGGAACCTCTGTTGAGGATTCGACCAAGAATCTCATCAAGGGTGCTGATGTTTACAAGGATATGGGGAAGGCCCCCGCGCAGGCGGAGCGGGATCGGGCGCGTCTGGCTGCTCCGACCAACACTGCCGACATCCAGTATTCGCAACAGATTGCTGCGTTGATGCACACAACGCCTCAGGACATCCAGCACCGGGCGATGACTCGGACGCTGGACATGGGCGAGGTGGCTCAGGAACAGGCGCTCTTCCTCGCTAAGACAGTTCGTGAGCAGGGTCCATACGCCATGGCGGGGTTGGCCCAGTCCCACATGGGCGGTATCGAAGGCAACAGTGAAGCGCTGGAGGGCCAGCTATTTGCTGGCAACCGTCTTCAGGAGGCGCTTGAGAAAGGTCTAGCACAGGGCAAGACGCGGGCACAGGTTCTCGCGGAAGACCGCCAGATTCGTGGTCAAGCAGTTAGCACTCAACAGGCGCTCGTTGAAGGTGACAAGGGAAAGACGACGGCTGTCTACTCGGCCATTGACGAGATCAAGAAACCCTTCACGAAGGCAAACTGGTCATTCATCGAGGTCATGTCTGGACCGATGGATCTCGCCGGTCAGATGGCCGAGAAACTCGCTACCGGCCTACAGACGGGGATCGACTTTGTTGAGAAGTTCGGCACCGCGCTGAACGATCTCATCACCCGCATGGAGGGTTGGGTTACCGAAAAGATTGGTGGCAAGACCGGTGAGGCAATCAACACCGGACTAGAGGTTCTCAAGGACAACAAGGTTGCGGCTGCTGGTCTTGGAGCTACGGCTCTCTGGAAGGTCGGCAAGGCTCTTCTGAAAAAGGGAATGACGACTGCGGTAACCGCTGGAGCGGAAGGCGCTGCCGGATCCACCGGGGCCGGGGTTGGTGGGCTTGGCGTCCTTCCATTCACGGCGGCTGTCGTTGGCGGGCTGGCAGTCAATCACTCGATAAAGCAGCTTGGTAAGTCACTAGAGGAAGACTACGAGATTGAGGGTCGCGGGACTTTGCGCGATGCAGAGACACGCGCAGGTGGGACGGTGGCCGAACTTCGCGCAAAACGTGCCGCAAAGTGGGGACTCACTGAACCCGCCACCGCAGTAGGAACCAATGAAGAGGGCGGAGCGCTCAGCAGTCCTGCCGCTGCGCCGTACCGGGCAGCGATTGAGGCAGCGGCTCGGAAGTACGGGCTGAGTCCCGAGATTCAGGCTCGGCAGCTTGAGGCTGAGTCTCATTTCGATCCGAACGCGGTTGGCTTTGATGGCAAGAGTCTTGGTCTCGCGCAGTTCCGCAACGACCGGACAGGGCGCGACAACTCCAAGAAGTACGGTCTTGTAACAGAGGCTGACTTCCGCGATCCCATCAAAAACATCGAAGCTAACGCTCACTACATGGCGGATCTGAAGAAGCGCTTTGGCGGCGATTACGCTAAGGCTCTCGTTGCCTACAACACCGGTCGAGGAGACATCAACAGCGAGTCTGGAACGAAGTATCTGGCAGCGGTTCTTGGAAAGCGCGGGTCGGCGCATGATCCGATGTTTACAGAAAGTCCGTCTCTCGTATCGGCCATTCGTCAACAGACGACCGTTATCAAGCAGCTTAACGACACACTGACGACCAACCGGCACGATCCGAAAGCGCCCTTTAGGTCGCAGATTGCTACGGGAGCCTCCTAATGGCTAGAACTGAAGCGATGCTTCGCGCCGAGCGAAAGTATCATGCGAAAAATAGATCGAAGCGTAATGCTGAAAGTCAAAAGTATATGAAAGCCCGTCCTGAGTACGCCAAGAAGAAAATGGCGGAATGGAAGGATGCCAATCCAGACTACTTCCATGCGGTTCAACGTCAACCCAAACATCGCTATAGGCGGCTTATTCATGCCGCTAAAAATCGTAACCTGTCGTTTAGCCTAACATTTGAGCAGTATCTTTGTTTTACTGCGCGGCCATGCACCTACTGCGGCTTCAAGTTTGAAACCGCTGGTAGTGGCTTGGACCGGATAGATAACAGCAAGGGGTACGAAAACGACAATGTAACTTCCTGCTGTAAAGAGTGTAACTGGGCGCGTGGAGCTAGTTTCACCGCCGAAGAGATGCGATCTGTTCTTGGCCCTGCCATCAAACAGGTTAAAGAAGCAAGACAGGCTGGTGCGTCATAGCTTACTTCGACCGGCCTTTTAACAGCTTCATCTACGACATGGTAGATGGCAGCAGGATCTTCTTCCAGTTCATGCCGGAAGACATCAGTGACACGAAGCAGGCGACCTACACCGATTACCCGATCATCGGGCGGTCGATTCCATTGAAGGCATACGAGGCTTCTCAGTCACGCATCATTACGTTGACGCTGAGTTTCTTCACCATGCCGGTCGAGGCTGAGTTTGCGCCGGATCCTTTCATCATCAAGACATGGATGGACAAGCTCCGTTCGTTCACGTACCCCGATTACTCGCAGGGCGGGGTTAAGCCTCCGCATACGTTCATCATCAATATCGGCGGCTTCATCGCCATGGAAGCGGTGATGACGCAATACACGCTGAGTTACCCCTTCAAGGTCTGGACGCCGGGGATGATGCTTCCGTATGGCAGCACCATCAACCTGACCATGGCTGAGGTTCGGGACATTCCGCTCTCGACCGAAGAAGTAACGGCGGGGGCACAGTGATCAAGACAAGCGAACTAACGCCGGTCTCCACGAAGGATGCGAAGATCCTTCAGCGGGACTTCTCTCGCTTCCGGGCGCAGACACTTTACCGCAACACGGATGGTCGCCTGTACTACGGCACCTTCAGCGCTCCGGACTTCCCTCAGGGGGCAAAGGATGTCTACCACACGGTAGTCGAAGGGCAAGATCAGCGGCTTGATCTGATCTCGTACTACTACTACCACACGGCTGAGTTGTGGTGGGTCATTGCGCTGGCTAACAACATCCTGTCGCCGTTCGATGACATTCACATCGGTGATCTGTTGCGAGTCCCGGACTTCAGCACTGTCATTGATGTCGTGGTGGTGTAGTGGCTCTCACACCGACTGATTACGCTCCTAACCCAAACGTTCCGTTCTTCAGCTTCAATGTTGGAGGTACGGACTTTGCGGATGAGGATCGCCCGCAGCACCTGATGAGGTTCCAGATCACCATGAACACCAACACCATGGGGATGTGGACAGCCGTGTTTCTGGACCCAGAGTACACGACTATCGAGAAGACGCTGCTCGATAACTTCGACAAACCCATCACTATTCAGTGGGGTTGGCAGCATCCTAGCTCCCTCCGCTCGCCACAATTCAAGGTTTGGATCTCTGATTTCCAGCCACGCTTTGTGATGGGTGGATCTGAGGTAACGATCAGCGGGTTTACGTTTGAGTACGCGAAGGGGGCAACACAGGACTCTCGCGTGTACCCGGACACCGTGACCTACGGAAGCCACAAGGACTCGATGACGATCTCCGATATCGTCAACGACATCTGCACCCGGAATGACTGGAAGGCCGACATCCTAGGAACGAAGCCGATTCCGGCTTTCACCGCGCTAGACTCGACGGACCTTCTTGGGGCCAAGTTTGTCCAGAACGGTTCGGATTTTGACTTCATCCAGTCGGTTCTCGCTCCCGCTGCTGTCTCGGAGCAAGATCACGGGGACTACTACACCTTCTTTGATCCGTACACCAGCACGTTGTCCTTCAAACCACGCACCAAGACCGACCCGGTTCAGACTCTGATCTTCATTCAGGACAAGATGAATGAGATTACTAACCTTCAGCCAGACATTCTGATTGGTCTGTGGGTTGGACTAGTGGCCGCAAAGACGACCGCTCACGGACAGGCCCCAGAGAAGTCTGGTGATCTGCCGTGCGGGGTGTTCGACCTTCCCCCAAACACGCAAGCCGACACAGCAACCCAGTATGACGGAAGCAAGACCGGTAGTTGTCCGGAGGACATGCAGAACAAGCTCAAGGATCCATACTCTTGCGCGGCTGAGGTGGGCTACGCCCCGGCGGCGTCCAAAGAGATGCTGGAGAACCGGCAGAAGGCGGTTTGGAATGCCGGGGTGCAGTGCGCTGGTACGCAGGTTCAGGTAACCATCGTTGGCCATCCCGGAACGGACACGATTAAGTATCTGCCGATGCAGACCGTGGATCTCAGCGTGACCTCACCGCCACCCGATAAGCTGCCGTCTTACCTGAACGGCAACTACATGATCGTTGGAGTAACGCATCTGATTGATCAGCATGGCTACAAAACACAGTTGACTCTTACTAAGAACGCTTTCGATACAGTCGGCAACCTAGAGGTTACGAACGGCTAATGCTGCGCGACAACGAACATCCTGATAAGTACACCCAGCAGTCGGGTGTCTGGTCAGGTATCTATCGTGGGGTTGTTGAGTACATCAACGATCCCTTGATGCAGAACCGGATCAAGGTCCGTGTTCCAGCGATCAACAAGACGGTTGACGTAGTTTCTACGGAAGCTCTGCCGTGGGCCGTCCTCATGACTTCCTTCGGAGGCGCGGGTGGCTTTGGAATCGTCGCCGTCCCGCCGGTTGGTTCAACCGTGTTCGTTGAGTACGAGGGTGGCAACCCGGCCTACCCGGTAGTTGTGGGAACGTGGTTCGGCGTTCCGAGCATTCCGCAGCCGATGGGCCGTATCAACGAGCAGCCCAAGGGCAAGATTTCGATGTCCCCGGACGAGTCCTCACCGTGGCATACCGAGCCGGGACCAGAGATTCCCGATGATTCCCAGCGTCGAGCTAACCTAGCGCCTGAAAACTACGTGTTCAAAACGCCTAAAGGCCATACGTTGATCATGGAAGACCGGGACGAGGCCGAATACTTTGCGATCATAGATCGGGCAGGCCAGACGCTGCTGTTTGAGAGCGAGGTTCTGGAGAGCGAGAACATTGACAACGCCGCTCGCCGTGGGCTGAAACGGGCTAGCGAGAACGACGGTTTGGACGTTCCCAGCCAGATGCTGGGATCCTCGTCCAAGATCGAGATTACGGATGCGGCAGGGAACACGGTCCGTCTGTACGCCAAGAAGGACTCCGAACGGGTAATCCTGACCTCCGTAACCGATGAAAATACCCTAATTTTCGATCTGAGGGCCGCTGACGGCACTATCGACCTTCGGGGGGACTCCACAGAGGGGGAAACCCGTATCGGGCTTGATGCGGTCACTGGCAGCGCCTTCATGCGCTCCCGGACAGGGAACGAGCTTCGGGTGGACTCCCATGGTGGCGTTTCGATCAAATCTGACACTCTGACAGTCGAGGGCGACCTGTCCGTGAGCGGGGCCGTTTCCGCTGCCGGGGGTGTTACCTCTTCGGGAGCGCAGGGTGGCTCGCCGGGTAGCTTCAACCCCATCGCTATGCCTATTCCGCCTCCGGGACCGCCTCCTCCGGGTGAAGCGGACATCGAAGCCATCATCACGGAGCGCTATCGGTTTGAGGATACGGTCAACGAGGAGGGCTATGTCCTACCGCTCGACTACACCGTGTTCTTTCACACGCCGCACTTCACGTTAGAAAACCCGCCGGTTGTCCTGTCACGGAATGGCGTGACACAGGCTTTCAACCACAGCGCGACGATGTTCACTGATTTCAACGGTAACCTGTTCGATACGCAGGGTGCGTCAGTCGTGGATCCCCAGACCGGACCGGGAACCGGGTTGCGGATCGAGTGGTACAACGACGATACGTTTACGCTGCTGGCGGAAATTGATCTCATCGGACCGGTTAACTACAGCTTTGCCTCTCCTCCATATCCGGTTACTGGAATCACCTCGGATGTGTGGTCCGCCCGCCTGACAGGTTTCGTGAAGCCGCAGTATCAGGAGACGTATACGATCACCGCGACGGCAGGAGCCAACGATCTGGTTCGGATCTGGATCGACGGTGTTGAGCTTGCCCTGTCCTCGGGGCCGGTGTTTGTCGGCACCTTTATTGCGCCGGATTCTGGCGTCAAGCTGCCCATCAAAGTCGAGCATCGCAACGTGAGCGGAACCGGTGCCCTTCTACTTCAGTGGCAAAGCACCAGCTTGGCGCTGGAGACAATCCCTCTCCTCCGGATGTACACAGAGGGCAGTTCGGAGACAGTCGTTCGTGACCCGGCCTTCGGCTACTCGTTTGACGGGACCGACTGCTGGGTTGGCGCATTCCCCGGTTACCACGACGTTCAGATTGGCCATCTTGTGGTTGGCGTCAGCACGGGCTATACCCGAGATCCGACGTACTTCCCAAACGATACGCAGATCAGCTACAACCCGATTTCAAACACCTACCTTGGTGTCGAGCGCCTGAACCATAACGACGGGACGCAGGATCCAAACTGGACGCTGGTCCTTCGTGGTGGTGCGCTGTTCACGATCATCGCTACGAACGCGGCCTCCTTCTTCGGAGCCAACTCGGCGGCATTGGAGGTCTACGTCTCCAACGATCCAGACGGGTCATTCTGGGTGAGCTTGCCTTCGGCTGGCGCGTTGTGGAATATCTCACCGACCGACGCCTCTGTGATTAGCGAGGTGATCATTGGCTCTACGCTTGCAGCCAAGCGGTTGCAGATGACGCCGCTCGACACGCAGTATTACCTGCTTACCGACAACCAGCACATCCGGACGACGAAGCGGATGTCAGTAGACGAGTTCTTTGATGTGACATACGCCATCAAAGTAGGAACGGCGACAGGGGTTATCTCATGAGTAACGCGATTTTTGGCGAGCGGGCAGACCAGCACCGGCTCTACCCCCACGGCGGGGTGGTCAGCGTTGGCGCAGCCAGCTTTTTCGGTGTCGCCCCGTACTTTGGAGATACCGCGCCTCCGAACCCGTTTGAGGGAATGCTGTGGATCGACTCAGCCGCTCGGGCGTCCTCCCCGGTTGATGGGGATCCACCGTACGAGTTGTTCCGTTGGAATTCTGTGCGAGCAGCGTGGGAGCTTGTTGGCTACATTCCCTTCGCCGGTCTTGGTGCAGGCCACTCAACCGGTCTTGTGCCCGATCCCGGAGACGGCACTGGTGGTGCCCTCGCAACCGACTACCTCGCTAGAGATGCGACATGGAAGCCCATTCCCGGTGGAGGCGGCGGGGGCAGCAACGAGCCACTGGTGTTCGGCACGTTCACCAACACGGCGACGGTCTCCGTGGCGAGTACCTCCTACCCGGCTGTTCCGGGAGACGATCACACATCTAACTACTTCGGCACTTTGGTGAAGATGGCGTCAAGCGGATCAAATGTCACCTTCATGTCCAATTTGGACGGTGCGTCCATCGGCCATTTGGCTGACGGTGATTTCGTCGTGATTGCAACTGGACCTTATGCCGGTTGCATCCTTCCGAAAGAGACTGGCTGGTACTACATCACCGGACACTTACGGTGGGCCAACCAATCGGATTCCAGCTATCGAATGACTGGCATCGGTTGGACCAGTGAAGCAACCTATCAGCCCATCGGTCTTGCTGGTGGCGTGGGTGTTTTCAGTGTTGTTGTCACAGCCGCTGGCACGGGTTATACAGACGGTGACGCGCTTTCATTCTCTGGCGGTGGTGGTTCTAGTCTTTCAGCCACCATCATCACAGACGGAGCGGGGCACATTGTCGGCATCAAGGTTACCGACATTGGTACTGGGTATACGTCTATCCCCACGATTGCCCCGGTCGGTGGTGGAACTGGCGGAGCGCTGCACGGTGTCATTCCAGTTGCGCTGTCCTCTCTGTCAATCCTGATCAACGAAGACTTACGCCCTGCGGTTAACGGAACACCGACACAGGGGACTACCAACCGCCTCTGGTATCTGCCGGGTTACAACGATAACTCCGGTGCTGGCGGGACTCCGATTTGGCTTGTGGCCGCGCAGGGTTCCGGAGGATCCATTACCGTTCCAGCGCCACGCGGAGCCGGTGCATTGCCGTTGAATGATTACTATGGGGCCTTGTCGTTGTTCAAGATCAACGTTGATCCTATTGGACCGCCGTGGGTTCCGGGACTTCCTGAATGAGTTTACAGAGCAAGATCGACCGACAGCTTTCCGAGGCTGGAAAGAATGTTCCCCAGATCGTTATCAACAACGAGTCGGGTTCCGTCAACCTGCCTGTCAACGTCTCAGCCACGTTCAGGAATTGCTCCATCACCAGCTTGACGACAGCGGGCAACAGCCGAGTAAACGTCGAGGGCGGGACGGTCCAGAGCATGGATCTGACCGGTACAGCCATCATCGTTCGGAACTGCCCAATCAGTGGGACGGTCACGGCGACGGACAGCAAGCTGGAGTTCGATGCGGTTACCTGCTCTGGGGCTGTTACTTTGACTAGCACCGCGTTCGTTAGCAAGAAGTCTACGTACAGCCAACCGTTCACGGCTTCGGCTAAGTCCGTCATTCGTTCCGTTGTGGATACCTTCTCTGGAAGCTCGTTGTTGACCGCGCAGGACAGCGGCACAGCCGCAGTTTTCATCAATGCGACCATCACTACCTCGACCTTGCTCACCCTCACCGCCGGGGCCAAGGCTGAGATTGATGGCGGCACGGTCCAGTCAACGGACATGGGAACAGCCGATGCGTCAACTGTCGAGATTCGCAACTGTACATCCTTTCAGGTTACCAGCCTCCTTACGGCCTCTACTGGCAGCAAGGTAATCCTTAGGAAGATGACACTCGTTCAGGCTACGTCCGGGTTCACGCTGTCCAGCAACACGTACCTTGAAATCTTGGATGTTCAGACTGTCCAGACTTCAACAACGATGTTCACAATGGACAACAGCCGTCTGGAGCTAGTTCGCTTCATTACACTGACCAGCGGGACTGACTACCTTCAGGCGACAAACAACAGTGCGATCCGCATAGCCAACGGAACGACGATGCGCCCCGGAACGGCATTGGGTAAGTTGACGGATACGAAGGTGCTGATCGACAAGATCGCTACTGTGATCACGGATAAGCTTTTCGACGCTACACGGTCTGCCGTGAACTTTACGGATGTCACGACACTGGTTGGCCGTCAGGACAACGCTTTTATACTGGTCAACTCGGCGCTGACCCTGACCGGCTGCACGACAGTCGGCGGTAAGGCTGATGCCTTTGTCAACCTATCAGACATCTCCAGCCTCATCGTGAAGGACTGTAACCGCTTTCAGTCCGATTCGGGCCGCTTGATTATCGGCAGTGGGCAGGGCGAGGTTCACATCAGCGGCTGCGCGAACATCTTTAGTGATAGTTCGATCATTGATACAAGCGGCGTCTTCACAGTCACCATCTCGGGCTGTGGAATCCTCGTTGCGTCAAACAATGAAGCCATCAAGATGAGTTCCAACGGCGGCTCGACACTGAACGTGGCCGCAACGCAGCAGATTCACGCCAATCAGGACACGGCAATCAAGGTTACTGGCGTGGACACCTTCCTGACGGCCCTCCCGGACGTAGGCAACGGCTCAGGAAGCCGGTACACCATCTACGGGCTTGACGGCGGCACTGGGAAGCAGCAGATCGTGATGTCCAAAGTCATCGTGACCAACGGTGGCATTTCGTTGGGCCAGTACCACGCGGACATCAAGTTCACGACGTTCCCGAAATTCCACCTCTTCAACTGTGACGCGATCTTCATCCGATGCACCCAACAGGGGTCTCAGGCGCTCGATGACGCGGACATCGTTCAGAGTACGGCACAGATCAAGTTCGGATCATGGGACACCGCGATCTATGTCAACGAGTCGATCCTTGAGTGCCAGCGTTCGACTCACGGGGCCGAGATCAAGCCGATTGACTCGATTCTAAGATTGGAGTGCATTGACTCCACTTCTGGAGTCATCAGCCAGTCCGGGGGCGCTCGCGGTAGCTTCATCGAAGCGCGTGGGTTTGACATCACGACGGTTACCTCGTCTGACTCCAAGAAGGATACCTTCTTCTTGGCCAATGTCGGCACTCCGACATACAGCGGTCGTGGTTCCCTCTTGGTCATGGAGTCCGGTGAACCGGACGAAGGCGAGATGGATTACATCATGATCAAGGACAACAACCTTCGCATTTTCGACTACCGAAACTGCTACATGGATGTTACGAACGACCATCACCGCTACTCTCCTGACAACATTCAGGATGACGCTGACAACAACATCTATATAACCGCGCAGATCAACCTCGATCTCGACGGTGTTCAACAGGCGCTCCTTGAATCGACCGCTGAGGTGGTCATTCAGGCTCCAGTTATCAACGAGCAGTCATGAGCGACTTTCACGTAAAGCCCGAACCGACACCGACCATCGACTCGGGGAGCTTGCTGCCTGTCGTACGGCTTGGGGATACCTCCGACCACGGGGGCGCGGTCACCAGCAGTTCTACCATTACAAAGGTCGAGGGGATCTTTCAGGCGCGGCTGAACGACGAGTTCACCTGTGGGATCTCGGCACACAACATTCCCACGCTCCCGACGCTGATTGGCTTCATGAGCGTGGCCGTTGACGAGGGGATGGACGTAGCCAAGGAGGGAGACATGACTTCCTGTGGCGCAACGTTGATCTCGTCTCAGACAGTGGTTTTCACTGAAGCCGGATTCGTCCGCTTCATCAGCCCGAGCAATGGGGCCGCGTTCTAATGCCCACGCTGGCAACGATTCCCTTCACGACGGCTCCTAAGGTCCACAACATGGCGTGGCCCGCTACGAGTCCGACCGCGATCACGTACTCTGGCCGTTGGATCGTTCACGTTCAGCAGTGGGGCTGCTACATGATCAATGCCGATACGGGTGTCTTTGAGTGGATCTCGCCGGTTGGCAAGATTGACGCCACCTTTCAAACTCCGGAGTTGGCGATAAGCGGTGACTGCTGGCAGTCTGGTGTAGCGATTGGTGTCAACCCAACGACAGCGAAGTGGATCGTAATCACTGGAACGCCGTCCTGCCCGGTTACCTTCCCGCTCTCGTACCCATTTCTTGGTCAAGCAGCAGGGCGCATTCAGGTCTGCCGAATGGACGGGGCTTTCGCCCCTCATCTGAGCTATGTCGGTGAGATTCGTGCCACTACGGTTGGGCGGGTAAACACGCAGCCAGTGGTGGTTGGCGACACGGCGTACTTCAAAGAGATCACTGGAACGACTTGGGCCTCGGTTGATCTCAATACGTTGACCGTAACCGCGACAGGTCTTGGATCTGCCCCCGGCCCGTCCTATCAGACAGACATTGATGGGTACGTCTACACCATCAGTCCGGTAGTTCCCAATCCCGCCCCAAATCCCTTCCCCGGTCCAAGCTCGTTCGTGGCGATTCGGAGCGATCAGATCAATCCCGGCGGTGGAGGTCTACCGGACATCACGTTCCAAGTTCAGGTTGCAGCCGGTGGGCCGAGTGGTCAGACGGTCGAGTACGTTATGACGAACGAGGATACAGGCACTACGTCCTCCATCGGGCTGACCGTGGCTCCCTACTCCTTGGTGTGGAAGGCGGACCAGATTGGGCGTCTTAAGGTGGAGGCACGATTGACGCGGGGCATCAACCAGTATTCGGCTTTCATCTTCATTCGGGTTACCTCTAACACCATTAATGGCACGGCAGTTCTGACCGGAATGGAAAGCTATGGCGGCTTGATAACCGGCTCAGCGAGCTTGACGGGAGTAGAGTCTTGATAACTCAGACAGTTTGCTCAATCTATAGGGCCTGTGGGGGATATTTCTAGCATGGCAAACGCCGCAGCGACTGGTTTTCTGACCCCCGGAGCCATCAAGGCTATCGGGATTGGTCCATCTTTCCCGTTTTCTTTCACGGGTCAGGGGGCAACCAACACGGTTGCTTCCTCCAATGGGCTAGACAAAATCAATCAGTCCATGCACATCATCCTGACAACTCGTCCCGGTGACCGGATCATGAACCCGGAGTTCGGATCTCGCCTGCCCGATCTCGTCTTTGAGCCGAACGATCAGGTTCTCAAGACCCTCTTGAACATTTACACGGCTGACGCTCTGCGGCGCTGGGAAAAGCGGATCATCATTACGGCTGTGACCTTCCCTTCAACGGACTCGGATGTGGAGAATGGCATCGTTCGTATCCGCATCAACTACACGGTTCGTCAGACCAACACTCCCGGTAGCTTTGTGTTTCCGTTCCAGCGCTACCCGATGGGACAGGATCAGTTGGTTACTGGAGCGCCGGTTCCTGCGCCGAACGCTGGCAGCGGAACGCTGGCCTCGCCCTACATTTCGTCTCCGATTTAAGAGGTGCCTGTGAGTACGCCCGCCATTACCAGAATTCAGTACACCAGCAAGGATTTCGCAACCCTGCGAAATGAGCTAGAGGCACTCATTCCCATTCTCACGAATGGGCGATGGACGGACCTCAACGAGTCCGACCCCGGCATCGCCATCGTTGAGCTTCTGACCGCGATGATGGACCTCCTCCTGTTCTATCAAGATCAGTCAGCAAACGAAGCTTTCCTCCCCACGGCAGTTCAGCGCGGCGACGTTATCAACCTCGTCAAGCTGATTGACTACGCGCCCGCTTCCATCAAAAGCGCGGTGGGTAAGGTGGTTTTCAGCACCTTCAATGCTTCTACGGTACTGTCAGTCACCATCCCACCGTACACTCGCGTGTCAACAAATCGCGTCAGTGGAAATGAGTTCGTTACTACGACTGCTGATGGGGCTACGGACCCTACGCCCGTTCCAGTCACCATTCTTAATGGCCACACTCCAGTAACGATGAACGTCATTCAGGGGACCAAGGGCACCGACACCTTCAACTCCGATGGGACACCCACGCAGCGCTTCAAGCTTTCGATGGCGGATATCGACACGACAACGGTGCTTCTGACAGTCAACGGTTTCCCGTGGGAAAAGGTTACCTCCTTCGTCAGCGCAGATTTGAACGCGGAAGTTTTTGAGGTCAGCAGCGATTCCAAGGACAACGCCTATGTCACTTTTGGTGACGGACAGTTCGGTATGATCCCTCCGACCGGGGCCACCATCTTGGTTACCTATGTGGTCTCAGAGGGTGTTACGGGTACGACCGGCGCTGGGAAGATCACGGTTCTTCTAGACACACTTCAGGATTCAGCGCTTGTGAACGTTACCGGAATCACCGTTAACAACCCTGTGGCTACCGATTCGGGTCTGTCCTCAGAAACCATCGAGCGTACCAAGCAGTTGGCCCCTGCTCTTCTTGCGGCGTTGTTCACGGCCAAGTCCAAGGACGACTACAACGCGCTGGTCCAAGCTGCCTCCTCGGCGGTTACGAAGGTGAACACATGGGGGGAGGCCGAAGAGAACCCGCCGAACTACAAACTGTTCAACAAGGTACAGATTGCCTTCGCCGGTCTCGGGACGGACGGGAAGATCCTGCTGCCAACCTCTTCTGAGTTCCCAGATGTCAAGGCAGCGATCATCGCGTACCTCAACTCGGGAAGCCGGAAGATCATCACGACGCGGAACGTTTTCATCGAGCCGCAGTTCGTGGATATCGTGATCACCGGAACTGTCTATGCGGACCTGATTCGGGTTGACCCGGCGACAGTGACAGCGGCTTGCACTCAGGCGTTGACGGACGCATTCGGATACGCCGCTTCCGCTTTCGGGCAGGATATCTACGTCTCACAGATTCAGAACGTGCTGGCGCAGGTGCCGGGGGTTGTCTGGTCACAGGTAGCCTTGACCGCTGTCCCTGACACTTTCGTAGACACGACAACCCGGTATCAGTACAACACCTCTGTCTTCCCCAACGAGGTGGTGGGCGTGACGATCCAGAAGTTTGAGATTCCCATCGTTGAGGATGACCTTGTGACTGGCCGTCTTAGTGTGATCACGCACGTTAACCTGACCGTTGTAGACGCGGTTGATCAGCCGTCTGGTGGCGACGTTCTCAACAACCCCTGTGCTGTCTGATGGCCGTGACGTATACGCCTGTAATCACAGGCCCGCTTCTTGAGGGAGATACCGTTGTCGCCGGTTACTACCGGTCCGACAACTGGCTCACCTCGGTTTCCGCAACCTTCACTGGCGATGGAACCACAACTACGTTTTCGGGTGGAACGAGTTTACCTATCGTTCCGGGTAGTTTGGCCATCTCGGTGTTCAATCCCGTAGATAGTTATACTGATGATGGACTTGGAAACGTACTTTTCGGTGTTTCGATTGTTGGCACGATCAACTACAGTAATGGGAGTTTTAGTTTTACTACTCCACTGGGCCACACGCCCGTATCTGGTTCGGCCATCATTGTCACCGTTGCGTACTCTCCAGTCATCGCGGTCCTTCTAGACGGAATTAAGGTTGGTGAGCTAACTGTCGATACGACAGCTACGCCAGTCCCGAACATCAACTTCGGTACTGAAGATGTTCCCAACCTCCAGTCTGCGTGGGCTTGGTACTATCCGCCCAACCCCTTCAACGTTGATCCAGCCCCAGCGCTCGATCCAGCACTAACTCGTCGCCAGCGCGTAGACGCTCGCGCTCAGGTGCAGGGTTACGACTGGAGCGGACTGGCAGAGCAGATTGTAATCACCCAGTATTTCCGGAAGAACCTGATCAACTTCGTTCCCCCGGAATTCACCTACCTCGACGGCCTGACCGGGTACAACGATCTGGCTAACTTCGTTCAGATCCTTGCGGTGACGCTGGATGAGGTGAAGGACTACATTGACAGCTTTGTTGAAATTTTTGACATTGACCGTTGCGACTCCAAGTACCTGCCGTACATCGCCGTCATACTCGGTTACAGCCTCAACAAGACTGACTCTCTCGACTCTCAGAGGCGTCAGCTTAAAAACGCAGTTGCTTGGTACAAGGTCAAGGGAACCTTTGAGTCTTTCCGAATTCTCTTCTACTCCCTAGGGTACACGATCCAACTGTGGGAGTTGTGGACAGAGGACTACTCGTTCTTCTTCAAGACGCTGCCCGGAGACCCCCCGGACACGGTGGCGGACTCAGTGCCTCCGACCGATCCACGACTCATCGAGAACGGTGGAACTTGGTATCGGTCACCACACTTTGCGATTGAATTTGTGGCGCTTGGTACGCCAAACCTGACTGCCGCTGGCCTTCGTTACATCATCTCGCGCATCTCCCAGATCCGGCCCGCGCACACGGTTTTGGAATACCTTGAGTACCTGCTGGCGATGGAAGACGACTACGAGCTTCAGGATGAGAACTACTACAACATCATGAACTACCCGTGGCTCGATGACGGGTGGTACACGGGGTACTGCTCCATCCCGGACACGGTGTACGTCCGCTCGGGTGACCTGTTCCCCAACTTCCCCATCTTCCCGACCCGGAACGGGACCGATACACATGACATCAAGATGTACTCGGAGATCCCCGGCTTCCCGGTAATCACTGATCCATTGACTTCACTTCCAATGGATCCATCTATGCGTGGATCGCGTTCACCGCTGCCGCGCATCTGCAATCCGGTAGAGACTTTGACGGTTACTCTCGCAGCAGCGGCTCCCGTTGTAGACGGCGGAGTGCAGGTTGTTGACAGCGGCGTGGATGTTATTTCTTAAGGGACTAAAATGACTGTTGAACACAATACTCTGGCTGGGACATCTCTTCATGAGTCGTTTCACTACGTTCAGACCTCCGACCCCGGCTCGGTGGGCGCAGGGAAATACTGGCTCAATACGACCTCTGCGCCCTACGTTTTGAGCCGCCGCGATGCTGGAAACACATCATGGATCACCGTTGGCTCGACCGGAGGTGGTGGTGCGAGTGTAGGCGCTTACGGCTCGCGTCCTGCGGGATCCGATGGCGACTTCTATCAGGCCAACGACTCGGCAATCTACAGCATCCATTCGGGTGGAAACTGGATTGACTACTATCAGGGTCACCCTATTACGGTGCCCAACAGCGGCAGCTACGCTTGGGTTAACCAAGGTGGTGCGGCTGTGGCGACGGTTGGCGGCATGACCAAGTTAACTGCTCCTGCTACCGGCGCGGCGAACAACATGCGAATCCGGAAGAAGGCGGTTCCGTCTACGCCATACACGGTGGTTGGGAAGTTCCTAATCGGTCAGTTTTTGGCCCAGAACTACCATCAGTTTGGGATGCTCTTTAGAGACTCGGGCAGCAGCAAGTTGGTAGTCAATCAGGTGTCAAACGACTCAACTGGCGCACTGGCCATCGTGTCGAACAAGATGACCAACGAGACGACCTTCAGTGCGGCCTACTCCGGTTCGGTGGCAAACTTCAAGTCGTACGGTGCGATTGTGACCCCCGGCTCCATTCTTACGTTGGGTCTGATGGATGATGGAAGCACCAATAGAAAAGTCGGTTACTCCTTCGATTGCGGCTTGACATGGTACGCCTTCGACTCGGAGACGAGGACCGACTTCTTGACCGCGAATGAAGTTGGCTTCTGGGCGCAGTCCGGTGGCGCAGCGAACGATTGCGTCATCTACCTTCTGAGTTGGGAAGAGTACAACTCCGCGCTCTTCTAGAAACCGCTTAAATTTTCAAGCCCTATCCGTCCAAATAGCCAGCCCGTAGGATACTTATTTTGAGGAAAACATGAAGAAGTGGCTGAGTCCGAATTTTTTCAAACCCCGTGGCATGGTAGAGCGGGTGGATGTGGCTGGCTATCTCACCGTCAAGGTCATAAAAGCCGCCACTGGCGATGTTGTACAGGTCGAAGAGGGCAAGAACATCGTCTGCAACGGCGGTCGAACCGCCCTGAGCCACCTCTTTGCGGGCGATGACGTTGTTAACCAGCAGATAGTCAACATTGAGTTTGGTGACGCAACCGGCGTCGTGGACATCGCTGACACTGCTCTTTTCGGTTCGCTGATCATCACCAAGCCGGTTACCCCGTCCTTCCCGGCGTCTACGACGGTTGTCTTTACCGGCACGGTCGGTCAGTTTGAAGGAAACGGTTCGGGTAGTCAGGTCTATCAAGAAGCAGCACTCTTAACAGGTAATGGGACGTTTGCAACTCATCGTGCGTTCGGCAGTATTACGAAAGACAACACCGTGGTCCTGTTAGCAACATGGACATTCGTGTTCTAACGGAGATTTGAATGGCAATTCCTGCAAGTCCTGATCTAATCACCGTTCTGACCTCAGACGGTGATGTTGATCTATTTCTGCCGTCCGACATCTATCGGTATGACTTCGATAACCGTCCGCTTCGTAACCTCATTCTGAATGACGAGAGTCTTCAGACCGGGGCGAACGAGGCGATTACAGAGACATTCAACTCCCGCTATCCGGGTGTTGACTGGCTGACAACGACAGGTGCGCGAGGCCCATACCTAAACCTTAAGGCTCGTCTTGACGACATGGATTCGTCCGTCAAGAAGAACATCTACAGCCTTAATCAAGAACTGGCTGCTCGCTACCGGAGTCAGTACGCCTCGGGCTTCTTCCTGAAGACAGGAGAGGTCTACGATGCCAACGTATTTGACGTAGTGAGCGCGTCCAGCACCCACATCCCGTTCGGTGCGATCTGCGTCCCGGATGCGAACCCGAATGACGTTAGCTCCAACCTCACATCTTCGATTCCTGCCAACTCGGTTTGGATCTCGACTCATGAGGGAACACGCTCGCCCTTTGTGGCTAAGCCGATTGAGGCGATGCTGGGCGGTTTCCATGTCCGTCTGTTCAACGAGTCCGCGCATGGCGCAGCCACATCTGGCTTCACCAACGGCGTGTCGATCCTGTTCGATGCAGCCCCAAGCAGCGGTCAGCGCTTCGATCTCGCCTTCCTAGAGTTCTGGTTCGCCCCGGTTGACGGCGGGCTGGCCAACACAGGTGGCACCGACTCCTTCTACGAGTACGGCGCTGTAGACTCCAACGCTTCACGGTCTGTTGACCAGTCAGCCGCAGCGGTTCAGGGAACCGTGTGGTTCGATCCGACTACGATTGGCAACTACATTCAGTTGCGCCATCGGATCCGCGTCGTATCGAACATTGATTACGTCAACAAGCCATTCGGCATCAACGATGCGTCTGTCGTTGCACAGGGCGGTGCCGGTTCCCCGGTCGGTGGAAAGACATTCGTCAACGGCCTGTCGGTAATCAGCGATCCGGCGATCTGGGTTGCTGGAAGTGGCTCAGGCGGCGACAAGACAGCCCTCGGCACCTCGGATGGGTACGTGTACGCGATCCCGATGATGATCGTTTCGCGTAAGAACACGGCTGCGTGGAGCCTCTCTAATCAGAACGGCGGTCAGGCATCCAACTTCGGTGCTGGCGGACGACCGGATGGTTACACGCACCAGAAGTTCTCGCGTGGCGACATTCTTGACATCCGTCCTCGCGCTTTCATGGATCGTACGAGCCTGATTGACGCGACTGAGGAATCATTCGACAAGCTGCTTCGTGGACGCCTTTTGACGGCCATGAGCCAGATGTCCTACGAAGCCGGTTCGGATCTGTTCACCCAGTCACACCTAGGAACGTTTACGGATCCAGTCGGGATGTACGGAACCGAGCTTCTGGAGATGAACCAGCTTGGTACGACGAACACCGCGCACACGCATCCGATTCGTGACTTTTTGGACAACGGTTCGCTCGCCGTCGCTAGGCCAACGGGTTTGCGTCGTGTCTTCAGCCCAAGTCGGGATACGCAGGTTCAACCGTTCCACATCAACTTGAATGGTGGAGCAACGACCAATGCAGATTTCGTGACATGGGCACCTCCGGTCATTACCTTGTTTGCAGCCGGTGTTTCGGCTCTCGGTCCTGCGAACGCAGTGATCGAAAGCGTTCCCATCATGTCGTGGCGCACCACGCACCTGCCGGTTGTTACCATCGGTAATTGGTCAGGAATCGGCACCAATCAAGCAACCGCGACGGTTGATACGGGCGGGGTTGGTTATGACGCGACCGACACGATTGACGGGGCAGTGAACATCCGCTGGCCACAGTCAACCGGTCTGCGCCACTCGCCTACGCGGATTGACTATCAAGACTGGACCGCTGGCGCGAACGGATCTGGCAGCATCACCCCGTCCATCCGGGCTACCGGGTTGAACGGCGGTACGGGTGGCGCTCAGGGTCCGACCGGCCTCTTTGTTTCAACAGACGGCCACATCTACGTCTGCGATACTAGCAATCACCGGATTCAAATCTATGCTCCGCCCGCACCGACTGATACGACGTTCACCATCGTAGGTCAGTTCCCCGGCTCAATCGGCACGTTGCCGGGTCCGGGATCTGACAACGCGCATCTAAATTCCCCACAGGCTGTGGCGGTTGATGGTTCTGGCAACATCTATGTTGCTGACACCAACAATCATCGGGTTGTGAAGCTGTCCAATGCGCTTCCGCTACCGGCCTACGTGAGCCAGTTCGGCACTGGCAGCATTGGAACAGGAACGACACATCTCAACACCCCACAGGGCGTTGTGGCTGGCGTCTCCAACGTCTACATCTCTGACACGAACAACTATCGTGTAGTGAAGCTTGACGGTTCATTGACCTTCGTAGACCAGTTCGGCGTAACCGGTGTACCGGGTTCGGATGCGACCCACTGCTTGAGTCCGCAGCGCCTCACGACTGGCATTGGTGGTTCGGGTGGTCGCCTCATCGTGGCTGACCAGACCCGCGTTCTAGTTTTGAACTCTGCCCCCTCACCGATGACGCTTGATCGGGTTCTTGTGGGTGGTCAGGGCTATGCAGACGGCACAGCCATCACCGCTTTGAACGCCATCAAGTCCATGGCTATCGTAGAAGACAGCAGCGGTAACAAGTACGTCAGCGGCGGTGGAACCTCAGCCATCTTCAAATTCAACTCGTCGTGGGTTCTTCAGGCCAAGTTTGGTGCGGGTACGAATGACCTGACAAGCTTGTGGTACGGCCCTGCGGATCCTAATTTCAACACGCATTGCGGGCTTACCGGGAACATCGTTGTTGATTCGGCAAACGGCTTTGTCTACGTAGCTGACAACACCTACGGCGTCTCCCCCGGCTATGCGCGAGTCCTAGTTCTTAATATTGCTGACTTGACGTATCACAATGAGCTTTTGCTTTCGACGCCGCGTCCGTGGATGGACGGCTCGTCAGTTCTCCCGAAGTCCCCGACCCCGAACTACGTGCAGCCGTCCTGCAACATCGCTATGGATCTGGTCAACACGGAGATTTACATCACTCTGGACACGCTGGCATGCGTAGAAAAGTGGGACACCTCCCCGAGCGCGGGCAACCCGAATCTCTGGGCATACGAGACCAAGTTTGGCAATGGAACGCACATCACGGAATGGCCGTACTATCAAGGCTGGCGCAGTCCTGCTGACGATGCTCACAGCTTCTCGTTCCCCAAGACGGTCGCTGTCTCTCCCGATGGTTCGACCCTGTACGTGGGCGATCAGAATTTCCGAGCGCTTAACGACGGCCACCACGCAAGCCGTATCGTTAGCCTGACATGCAACACGGTCCCGATGACCATGAACGCATGGTTTGGCGACCTGAACGTAGCTGACACCTCTTGCGACCTCGGCTCAACCACTGACACGCCGTACTTCCAGTCCGTCAGCGGGCTGGTGGCGCAGGGAACCCGCGTTTACGCAACCGATGCGTACGCGAACCCGCCGCTTCTCGTTGTTCTTGATGTCGCTGGCTGGACGGGAGTGACCCGAGTTACCGCGCCGTTCAAGGAAGCGATTACAGACACGACATGGACCTCAGCCAGCATCCCGGCTAGCGGTGTAAGCAGCAACTACCTGACGGTCAACGGGGGCAACTACAACGCTGTTCTAGGCGACTCGACGGTGCTGTACATCAACCCCGGTTTCTCGACCCAGCGCTGGGCTATCGACAACAGTGTTGTAACCGGCGCAAGTGTCGATAACCCGTTACGCGCTTTCCTGACCCTCGGAACCGGGATCGCGGTGCAGAAGCCGATTCAAAGCACCCAGCCGTTTGTCGGTGTCAGCGGTGTCTGGTACGACGCTTCAGTTACCCCAAACCGACTGGTGATCTCGGATCAAGTGACCAACGAAGTCTATGTCGTTTCGGTAGACATTGACACAAACTCGCTCCCAGCAGACTTCACGCTTCTGGGCGAGGCGGGCACCGCAGGTGTCTCAGGCTTCGGCTTCGGTGGCTGGGCACATCCAACGTCGGTCGCCATGAAGCAGTTGAGTGGAATCGACTACTTCTACTACACGGACTTCTACAACGGCTCGCTCCAGCGGTCATCGCCGTACTTTGCCTTCATCGAACGCGGAACCGGGCGGATCGAATGTCTTCTGCCGCCACCGGCAGGAACGACACTCCGGGTCTACTCGCGGTTCACCCCCTATCAGGGTGTCTACGTGCGGCCTGACTTCCTTGGCAACTCCGCGCACAACTCGACGGCCTACGCCCAGTCCTTGTTTGCTTCGCGCCTAGTCGTGAAGCCGTACAAGATGCTGGCAACGACCCTTGGCCGGGTAGGTATCGACTCCGGAAACCTGATCACTGAGACCGCCTACTCTTCGCCGCTATCCCATCTTCCGCTTCCTCTGGGAACGACGACGGAGTACGCATGGCAGGGGGATCGCCTTCAGTTCATCGGGGACATGATCTCTCCGTCCAGCCTAGTGGTCCTGCCGCTGGTTCAGCTTGGCTCACAGCCTCAGGAGTGGGACACCGACTCGGAGTCCTTCTACGAGCGCTCAACCCGCATCGGTCGGCTGGAGGATCCAATCCTTAACAACGGCCACGGTGGAGCGCCCAGCTACACGCTGGCATCCAACGAGTTCCCGGTTGTTCAGTCCTTCTCGCTGTCCAACGTGGTTCCACACATCAACTACACATGGGGCACGGTTGATTACTATGGTGAGCTTCTCTTGTTCGTTCGCGGTGACTTCAATCTAAGTAACAAGAACGTCGTTGGTCCTAGGATCAATCCGTTCGTTCAGACAAACACTGTTGTTGAGCTATACCGGATGAATGGAAACCCCTTCACTCGGATGGTTGAGACTAGAGGCTAATATGCGTAAGTTCCTGCTTCTCCTGCTCCTACCGCTGTTCGGTTGCGCGTCTGCGGTGACGCACATCAAGGGTGACGATGCAACGATTACCCGTTCAGTTCAAGCAGAGAAGGTGCTGTTCAACACAGCTAACACTCTATTTCTGATTGAGGCCCAGCAGCGGGTGTTGCTCTCGGCTCCGTTTCCGACTCTGCACACTTACGTGCAGGAAGAGCGGACAGAGGTGCCACGCCTCATCCTGACCATCAGAACCTACACCCAGATATACCGCGAGACGGTGATTCCGCCCAAGCCGGATATCCTGAAGGTAGTTGCGCGAGCCGAGGCGGTGAGCGCGGAACTTCAGGGCTGGTTGACGCAGGTGGCCATCGCGGACATCCCTCCGCCAACAACGCCGACGCATTCTGCTCTGACGACCGGCAACCCGTATGTTGATGCGGCAGTTCAGCTTCTCAACCTAATCAATACCGGGTTAACCATCTATCAGGGCGCACAAGCTAAGGCTACGACGCAGGGTGTCCTTATTGATGCAGATGAAACGCTGCTTCACATTCATGAGGATCAGACGATGATCTCCGCGTGGTGGCAACCGTAGGAGGTGTAGTGTAACCCAAAACACAATATTCAGCGTTTTCGTTTTCAAATCGCCCCTCAAACGGATACTTACCTGTATGCGATTCCCCGTAGCTCTCACCGATGCCTTTACTGCCGTCTCTGCCGCTCAGTGGTTAATTGGTGGTGTTGCCATCGTTCTTCTGAGCGCGGAAAAGATCCTCCTCCCGGTCGGAGCGGTTCAGAACGCACTCGTTTCATCGACTATCTCGATCAGCAACTTGTTGCTGGTCATCTATCGTAAACCTTCGGACAAGGGCGGGACGGTAACTACCGCTCGCCTGATGCGGAAGTCCGCGTCCACTAAGTAATCTTCAAGGAGATTAACAATGGCTCTAACACTCGGTCAGGTTCTCGCAGATGTTCTTCAGGATGCGCCTGAGGTTGTCGCTCTCGTTCAGGAGATCGAAGCCGCCATCCAGAAGTTCCCCACCGCTGGCAGCTTCAAGGCTGACGGCGAACTCATCGCTGCTGTCCTTCCGGATCTTGGTGCGCTAATTGACGCCCTCAAGGCGCAGTTCACACCCGCCGCTGCCCCGGCTCCCGCAACCGTGGCTGCTGGCAAGATCGCCGCTCGTCTAGCCAAGTAAGCTGACGAGGACGGTGGTGTAGACCTTAACCCCTACATCACCTTTTGATTTTTGGGGGCCGTGCAAAGCGGCCCCTATTTTTTCTTGACGCAGAAGAGTCGGAAGAGGAAGATCCTCTTCTAACTTCGTAACTGGGAGGGCACTGTATGGAGACACCTGTGGAATCGGTTACCGCCCTTCCTCCCCACCACTGGAAACAGACCAGCAAAGCACTACAGTTTGTAACCGACCGGGCGAAGCCCTTGATGGTTCCCGTCCTGTGTGAGCTTTGGGATCGTATTCCAGCCGATACGATGCGTCAGGTCGTCGCGGCCATGGACAAGCCGGATCCTGAGAAGGCTATAGAGCATGCCTTCAGTCTTTCTGTTTTCCCAATTCCAGATCACGTACAGCGCATTGTTTTCTCCCTCCTCTACTTCCGCTTGGTCATCAAGTAACCAATGCTTCATTTAAAGGTAGGTCCACATGACCTCAGCAGATTTTCTTGGTTCGCTAGTGAATCGGGTTCGTGAGCAGGTTCCTTTCGATATCAGTGGGGCGATTGACGGTGGGGCAATCACAATCAGTAACTTTCCAGCCGTAGATGAGAGCGAGCAGTGGTTACTGCAATCAATTTTTGAGGACATCTACCGCTACTGCGAACGGTACAACATCCCGGTCACCGCGATTCGGTTGCGGGACGGGAGTGGGCAACTGGTTTCTGAGGTAAAGATTGCTTGATGAGACTCCATACCTGCGTCCGTTCTTTCGAGCCGATTTCGCCAAGCGTGGGAAAAAGGCGAAGCGGAAACGGAATTCGCTGGCAGCAGCGCGGGCCGGGATCCAGCGCCTAGAGTATGAAAAGGCAATCCTTGAGTATCGAAGTACCCTTCTGGCCGACATCGTTCTTCTCGGTGAAGCGCGTCTGCCCGGTATCGGTTGGCTCACACTCAAAGGAACCGTGCTAAAGTTTCGGATCAGTCGATCCTGTCGGGCGAAGCTGGCGAAAGCGGACTTCCCCATTTCTTTCCCTAAGAGGTAACATGAGTAACATCATCATGCCGGGAGACGCCGCGTCGGCCTTCAATCCGCGCAGCAACGTAATGCAACTGGAGTTTCGGACCATGGTCTCCGAGATGGAGAAGGCCATGAACGAGTTTGGCGAGACTCTCCACATGCTCAGCATGCGCCATGAGGCATTGATCAAGATGGCGACCTTCTGCCCGGAGAAGCTGGTGTCGGACGGCAAATTCAACCTTGCCGAATACTACCGATACGTGAACAAGATGCTGACGCAGTTCGTACCGATTAGCGAGGACATCATCACCAGCCCGTCCTTCATGGAACGGTGTCAGTTGGCCAAGCGTTGGAACGGGGGCAGTCCGGAGATGCCGATAGTGGTGGACGAATTGCGTCTCCATGAGTTGGTTCTCAGCCCGTCCGGACACTGGCCGACAGAAGAGGAGACAGCAGCGATGAATGAACTGCCCCGCACCGGGTTGTTCAAAGAACATTGGGATTCAGTTTTAGCAGCGAAAGCGAAAATGAACACGGCAGAGTAGTAACTGCCAATGAAAGTAACAATCGAATGGGGACCAGTACGGTCTGGATTTAATCCGCTGCTGCCCCCGGCTCTTGCCGCTCTAGTAGACAGTAACATTTCAGTCTTCGTTCCCGGTTACAAATTCTCCAAACAATACAAGGCGCGAGTTTGGAACGCGACGAAGACAGAGAAGGTTCGGTTGTGGGATGGCAAGAAGCATTTTCTTTGGCCCAAGAGACAGAGGTTTCCTACGGGTCTTCTTCACATGGTTAAAGAAGCTCTGGAAGCGGCTGGTAACGAAGTCAACATCAGTGGCGAGGCTCCGATGCCTGACCACATCCTCCCTGTTACATCATTGCCGGACGGATCGAAGCTTCGTGACTACCAGATTGCGGCTTGTTCCGCCTTCCTTGACAGTCCGCGAGGGATCCTCCGCCTCCCTACGGCGTCTGGGAAAACTCTTGTAGCGGCAGCGATCACGCGCAGCATGAACTGTCAGACGTTGGGCCTGATTCACGGTAACTCGCTCCTCGACCAGACCCACGCGGACTTTGAACGTCACCTGCGCCAGAAGATCGGGCTGATTGGCAACAAGGTCTTCGATCCGCAGATGATTACGCTGGCTTCAGTGGACACTGTGTACTCTGCATTAAAACGCAACACCCCCGCTGTCTTGGAGGTTTTGGGGACGACGGATTTCGTCTGGTGTGACGAGACCCACCGTGCCTCGGCTATGTCATGGGTCGAGGTTCTCAAGGCCATCGAGACTCCGTATCGCCTTGGCCTGTCTGGGACGCCGTTCAAGAAGCAGGAACTGCGCGACATGGAGCTTCAGGCGTGGACAGGCCCGCTGCTCTACAACATTGATCCAAAGCAGTTGCAGGACACGGGCTTTCTGGCCCCCGCTCGTCTGACGGCGGTTGAGATCAACTCGCCCAAGAGTAGCGAGAAGGACTACCAGACGGTTGTTAAGGAACTGATCATCGAACACGAAGAGAGGAACACTGTTCTGGCAGACCTTGCCATCGCTCGGGCCAAGGCTGGAAAGTCCGTGTTCCTTCTGGCTGGGAACAGCATCGCTCTGTCGCTCTGGCTCTTTCGATACATCGAGGAGCTTTTCCCCGGTGTTGAACTGGTCACCGGACAGACGGGCGTGTACGCCAACCGGGATGCCTTGAAGCGCTTCAGCGAGGGGGCATCGCGGATCATCGTGAGTTCCGTGGTCATGGATGAGGGCATCAACGCGCCCAATACGAACGTGGTCATCTTGGCCTATACCGGCAAGTCATACGTCAAGACGATCCAGCGTATCGGGCGCGGCCTTCGGTTGAAGTCAGACGGTTCAGGGCTTGAGGTAATCGACGTAATGGACAACACGAATTTCTTCCTGCGTAACCACGCGAAGAAGCGGCTTGAGTATTACGAGGAGGAGGGCTTCTTCTCCTCCGTTGAAGTGATCAACGGGGTCGCATGAAACACCTTAACTGGGCTGAAGCAGATCGTCCCGTTCGGATCCGACTGGTCAAGGATGCGTATACTGCTCTCGTATACAAGCTGTGGTTGGAGTCTGATGAGCCGTGGAAAGACTTTCGCCGTGCCCACAACAGCGGCTTCTACGAGAACAACTGGTTCAACATGATCGTCAGCCTGTGCGAGAAGCACGGCTTCGACGGCATCGAGTACATTCGCGCTCAGTTTTTCTTCTGGCCTAAGTCTGCTCGATACCCGATAATCCCGCCACTCAATCGAATCGCGGGAGGAAAACGGGCGATGCGAAATTTCCAAAAATGGTTGGATGCAAAACCGAGCAACGCAGCGTACACTCCTTCCCAGCAGTACGAGCGAGCGATGTCTGAGTCCCAACGTTTGGTTGAAGCGTTCATGCGAATCAACCCGAAGGAATACCCGAATGCGCTGGCGGTCGTTCAGAATCCGGGTATCCGTCGCATGCTTCCGGACTGTTACTTGGAGAGCGTCGTCCCATCTATCGCCTCGTAACCGGGAGTAAGCGTGGCTGGCCTTTCCGAAAACTTCCTGTTTCGTCTACTGGTCCTTTTGGCGAAGGACTACGACTTCTGCGACCGCTACTTCGATCTCCTTCCGACTGACTTCTTCGACCTGTTCCCGGTTCAGTCCCGCGTCTACGGGGCTATCAAGTTCTATCGGGATACGTACTCCAAGAACCCGCGCTGGGGCAGCACCCTGCCCGCCCTGCTCGCCACGGATCCGCCGCCGGGTTGGTCCATCCCGAAGGATGACGAAGCAGACGTGGTTCTCGCGTTCATCGAAGAGGTTTTTGAGGCTGATACCGATGACCGGGCGTGGGTCGAAGATCGTCTCAAGAACGAGTTGCAGCGAATGGCTCTCAAGCTGGCGCTGCGCGAAGGCGCGGAACTAGCCCAAGAGGAAGACTTCTCCCCGGACACTCTGGAGTTTTTGAAGGGGAAGCTGGAGGCCGCAGAAGAGCTTTCTGTCGAGACAGAGGATCTGGGCGAGTCCATCAAGGTAACGCTGAATGAGCGTATCGAACGCCGGTTGCGGGCTGAAGACGCAATGGTTCGGATACCGACCATGATTGGTAACCTCGATGACTTCCTGACTGGCAAAGGTCTTCCGACCAAGAGCCTGAATCTCGTCGCGGCTCGTTCTGGATTGGGTAAGTCCGCTGCTCTGGTCCACCTGTGCAAGATCGCGGCGCTGGCCAAGCGGTTCAATGCGCTCTACATCACGCTTGAACTCTCGAAAGATTACGTCGAGGATCGGTTCGACGCGAGCTTGACCGAGACCTCGATGGGTTCACTGGTTGGCAATGAGAAATACCTCCAAACCAAGTTCAACAAGAAGCGGGAGTGGGGCGAGATTCGGGTCATTGAGTCCGTGCCGGGGAAGCTGTCCGTTTCGCACATTGAACGGATCCTTGATCGCTTGAAGCGGGAGAAGAACTTTGAGCCGAAGCTAGTCTGTGTGGACTACGCGGATCTGATGAAGTTCAATCGAGCGCGGAAAGAGCGCTGGCTGGAGTTGGGTGACCTGTTCATCGGTCTCCGGAGTATCGCAGTCGAGCGGGATATCGTTCTCTGGACGGCTTCGCAGATCAACCGCGAAGGCGTGGACTTCGCGTCCGGTGAGACACTGGCCGGGTCAGATGAGAAGCTGGCGACCTGTGACTTTGCCATTTCGATCAACCGTCCTCCCGGCTCTGTCAAAGAGGACGCGAAAGTGAAGATGGTCGGACCGGCCAAGCCGAGGAAGGTTAACGTTTACATCCAGAAGAGCCGATTCGGTCCGATGTTTGAAAACATTGAGATCGAGCAGGATTTGGATACAATGACTTTCTGCATCGGGATTCCAGAAGCCACACTATGATCCAGCCGATTGTTAAACTTGTCTCGCGGTATGCGAAGCCGACCCTCTACAACGAGGGGGCAGAACTGGCTGTGCCTTGCCCGTACCATGAGCATGGCCGCGATCCCGGCAAGAAGCTTTGGATCAACGTCAACAAGCGGGTCTGGATCTGTTACAAGTGCGACGAGAAGGGCACCTTCCGTCAGCTTCTTCGGAAGTTCCGGGAGGTCAAGCCGCAAGCATTCGCTGACCTGTCGCCAGAGGCTCTGGATGCCCTTTCTGAGCCTACAGAAGCCCCTACAGGCCCTGTCGAGCATCCCGGCTACACCGCCAAGCTGCCGACCGAGTTTGAGCCTCTATGGGGCCGCGTTTCGGATACGTGGGGCCTGAAAGCACTTAAGTACCTGAGGGGTAGAGGGTTAGAGGATTCGACCATCGAACTGTACCGAATCGGCTTCTGCAAGTATGGCGAGTACGCCTACCGGGTCATCGTGCCGACTTACGAGGAAGGCCGACTGGTCTACTGGCTGGGCCGTGACTTCACCGGGAAGCAGGAGAAGAAGGTCATGAACCCGAGCAAGACCCTGTGCGGGGTTGGCTCCAAGGAGTGGGTGTTCAACCTGAACGTTGCCATGGACTATCGTGATCTGGTGATTTGCGAAGGCGTCTTCGACGCGATTGCAACCGGCTTGCGGGCCGTTGCTCTGTTTGGGAAGCACGCGAGCGAGATCCAGTTGTCGAAAATTCGGCGGATCCCGTTCCGCTCTGTAACAATGCTTCTGGATGCCGATGCAGCGCGAGACGCCGAGAAGCTGGCAGACACGTTCTTACGACTTCCGAGTGTGGTTCCGTGTCCGGAGGTTCGTATCGCTACCCTGCCACTGGGCGATCCAAACAGTGTGCCGCTGGAGATTGTTAGTAAGGCGTTGCTCGATGCGCGTGTCATAGTAGGTATTTGATGGCAAAGTGGGAAGCTCCGGAAGGTGTTCGGTGCGACAAGTGCGAGCTATGCACTATCGCTGAGTCCATCAAGATCGAGGGACAAGGCCCGGACGACGCCAAGATCATGTTCGTTGGTGGCCCGCCCGGTGTCGTAGAGAACGCCCACAACGCGCCGTTCCGGGGAATGTACAACGCTGAGTTCTCATCGGCGCTGAAAGCGGCTGGGGAGCGGCGGAGCGCCGTCTACGTGACACACGTAATCAAGTGTCAGGGGCCGGGAAGGAAGGCTTATCTTGACGCTTGCCGCGAGCATTTGAACGAGGAGATCCTGCGTATCAAGCCCAAGGCGATTGTTACCATCGGTGCGCTCGCTCTCCGTGGGCTGTTTGGTGCGGACGCCAAGATGAACAAGTACCGGGGACGGATCAAGCCGATTACGATTGGCGAGTTTACGACCAAGGTATTCCCGACCTATGACATCAACGCCATCCTCGCCGGGGACACGGAGAAGCGGAAGTCCATCATCCGGGACTTCAAGCGGGCTGTTGACTGGGCAGATGATGTTCTAGAAGCCTTCAACGACGAGAAGATGAAAGAGTTTGAAGTCATTACGTGCGAGTCGGACAAAGAGCTTCGTTCAGCGGTAGATTTGATCCTTGAGCGGCCTAAGATTGTCATTGATACAGAAACTCGGGGCAAGGACATCGGGACGGCGGGCTTCTTGGTTACTCTACAGGTCGGAGTTTCTAAGACAGAGGCTATCGTCATCCCGGTCAACCATCCGGAGTCGAAGCTGACCCCTGCTGTTGTGAAGAAAGAGGTCCGTCGCCTGTTTCGCCAGTACGAAGGCCGTGTGATCGCACACAACGGCAAGTTCGATCAGGAGGCGATCTGGACGCTGACCGGTGAGATTCCACGCTTGTCGTTCGATACGATGGTGGCGCACAACCTTGTTACGGGTGACAGCACTGGTAACGATCTGAAGTCCATGACTTGGAAGTACACGAACTTTGGCGGCTACGAGGACGAAGCGGCACCTCTGATGGAAGCGGCTGAGTACGACACCGCCAAGGCCTCTCTGGCTCCGTTGGCGAAGTACGGCGGTCTGGATACGATAGCGACGTATCGAATTGCCAATGCCCTGCGGCGAGAGATCAAGGAGATGGGCGAACGCCCCGTCTACCTCATGGCGATGATGGCTTCCCTCAGCACGGTCATGAGCAAGGTCGAGGTCAGTGGAATTCGTGTCAACTGGGACTTCTTGACCGAGTACGAGAAGGAACTGAAAGAGCGTCGAGCGCAGATCGAGGAGGAGATTCGCATTCTGGCCGGGAAGGAGATCCTTCTGACCGAGCGCGATCTGGAGATTGAGAAGTTCAGCTTTGCTTCCAACAAGCACCTGTCTCACCTGCTGTACAAGCGGATGGGTATCGAAGCAACCGTTACGACTGCCAAGGGCCATGCGTCTGTTTCCAAGGCCGCGCTGGTGACAATCAAGCATCCGGTTGCCGAGCTTTTGCGGGAGTATTCGGGGATCGCTCAGAACCTCAAGATGTACGTCGAAGCGTACCCGAAGTGGCGCTGGAAGGATCGCATCCGCCCTCAGTACAGTCTTATTCGGTTCACGGACACGGACACCGGGGCTGAGACAGGGACGCGCTCTGGCCGATTCAGTTCCAACCACCCGAACATCCAGCAGTTGCCCAAGGAGTCTAAGGGCAAGATCAGAAAGATTCTCCTGCCGGATGACGAGGATTCGATCATCGGGGACGTTGACTTCAACCAGCTTGAGCTTCGTGTCGCTGCGATGTACTGTCAGGACAGCGACATGGTTAACTTCTTCAACGGGGACGGCGACTATCATGCGTTCGTTGCCAGCGAGCTTCTGGGCATCCGTCTGGATAAGGTAACAAAGGAGCAGCGTCAGATTGGGAAGGCGCTGAACTTCTCCATCCTGTACGGAGCCGGTCCGGACAAGATCGCCATGATGCTGGGTGTAGACGTTGAGCGGGCGAAGGGGTATCTGGAGCAGTATTTCGAGCGCTTCCCGGCGATCATGAAGTGGAAGAATCAGGTCGAGGCGTTCGTCCGCAAGAAGGGCTATGTGGATACGCTGTTCGGTCGGCGTCGGTCCATGCCGGATGTCTACTCCGATGATCGTGCCCGTCAGTTCCGTGCGCTCCGTGCGGCTGTTAACCACACCTGTCAGTCCGCTGGCGCAGACCTTTGCTATACGGCAATTGTTAACGTCCACAAGTTCCTTACCGAGAACAAGCTGAAGACGCGGATGCTGTTCACGGTTCATGACTCAGTAACATTCTCGGTTCCGTTGTCAGAGGTTACTTTGATCCCGGAGATTCAGAAGACGATGGAAAATTCCGGCCTCGACTTCATCGAAGCGACTGGAGTTCGCATCAAAGTGGACGCCAAGATTGGGTTGGACTTTGGGGATTTGGTGGACTATAAACAGGGAATCAAAGAGCTTGGCCTATGACAGACGAAACCTACGACACGCCGAACCAGCGCTTCTCTTGTACGCTGGAGGGCCGTAAGTACGTTCTGGATGTCAAAGCTGACCTTGCGATTACTCCCAGCACTTTCAATGTCTGCCTGATGCGTCAGGCCGCGCTTCTGGGCTTCTACGCCGGTCTGTACCGGACAGCGGACCGGGTGGTGCGGAAGCTGGAAGACGACATTGACATCCAGACGGCCCAGTGGCGGATCGCGGCTCGCTCCGCGCATCCTGAGGCCAAGACCGAGAAGGCCATCGAGGATCTCATCAAGACCGAACCCGCCTATCGGTTCCTTCGGGAGACGCTCTCTGAGGAGACCTACAAGCGGGACTTCCTGAAGGACATCGTAACGGCCTTCCGTGATCGCACTCAGATGCTCATGAAGATTGGAGCCAAGCTGCGAGACGAGTGGGCGATTGATGAGCTTTCGGGCCGTGACATGACCGTAAAGGGAGGCGACATCCATAGAGAAAAAGTTCGACAGTCAGCGTTATCAGCAGAGCAGCAAGCGGATAGGTTACGTAACAGAAACGGTAAAAAGGAGGAGTGATGCCCGTAGATAGGAAGGCTCTAGCAAAGGCACAGGCAGAAGTGGACAACGCTCAAGGGGGCGTCAAGTTCTGGAAGACCAAGGAGGGGCGGAGCAAGTTCCGTCTCATCGTGGACTGGCCGGGAAACAACGGTGTCTACTTCCGTGATGTGGCCACCCACTACAAGGTCGGTCCGGAGAAGAAGTCGATCACCTGCACCAAGATGACCTCCACGCTCGCCAAGCAGAGCGGCAAGGAGTGCTATCTGTGCGACAAGGTTCTGGAGTTGATGTCCAGTGAGGACGAGAGCGCTCAGGCAGCAGGTAAGGAGCTTCGCGCTACGACCCGCTACCTGATGAACATCTTCGTTCGCAACACGGGGACCGAAGGTGGGGGACTCAAGATCGGGCAGTTCCCGCGCACGGTTCACGAAGCCATCTACGAGTTCGTCTTCAATCCGGAGGATCACGGCGAGATCACGGATCTCATCGAGGGCAACGACATCATCGTGGAGCGCAAGGGGTCTGGACTGGACACGAAGTACAAGGTGTCGCTGGCCAAGATCGCTTCCCCGCTCAGCACGAACGAGCGGGAGATCAAGCAGGTTCTGGAACAGGCCGTTGATCTCAACAGGTTCATCAACTTCACTGACGAAGAGACGATGCGGGCTGCGTTCGGTGGTGACGACGAAGAGGAAGAGGTCGCTAAGGAGCGCAAGCGCACTCCGGTAGCGGTTGATGACGATGAGGACGAGACTCCCGCTGAGGGGGCGTCGGAAGACGATGACGAGGAGCCGACCCCGCCGGTCAAGAAAAAGAAGAAGCCCGCCCCGGCTCCAGTCGATGATGATGACGATGAGGCATCTGAAGACTCGGATGACGAAGATGAGGACGACCCCCCGGTGAAGAAGGCTAAGGCTGCTCCCGCAACGGCTACGCTCGCCGGTTTGCGGTCTCGATTGGGGCGGTAATCCCGTACCGGCCTGATCCTAGGTTTGCCGGTTCCTAACAAAAACCGGCGCTTTAATTTGGAGGAGCAGTGGCGAAGAAGGCGAAAGCTGTATCTGTTGACCTGAAGAAGATCCTCAAGGCGATGCAGGGGGACTTCTCCGACACGCTTGGAATGCTGGGTGACGGTGACGGACCTACCTCCCTCGCACCGAGCCGCATCCCTACGGGAGCTATCAATCTGGATTGGGCTACGGGAGGCGGGATTCCGACTGGCCGGATCGTGGAACTGTACTCGCGCAAGGAGTCGGAGGGAAAGTCCACACTCGCCTGTACGGTCATGAAGGAAGCCCAGAAGATGGGCGCGATGTGCTTGTACCTCGACCCGGAGCGGTCTTCGCTGGCTACCCGTCTGATCAAGCTTGGTCTGGACAAGGCTAACCTCGCGTACGGCCAGCCTACGTCCGTTGAGAATTCGTTCGGCATGGCGGATAGCTTCATCAAGAAGACGCGGGACGCAGGTCACAAGGGCCACATCGTTGTTGTCCTTGACTCGATTGCGGCCATGGACACGGAGCAGCAGCTTGAAGCGGATAAGCAGCAGGTTGCCTCTTTGGCTCGCGCCATGTCATCGAATCTCAAACCCCTGAACAAGACTGTCGCTGACTACGATGCAGTCTTTCTGGCTACGAATCAGGTCCGTCAGAACATCGGTGTCCGCTACGGCGAGACGCTGATCACTCCCGGCGGTATGGCGCTGAAGTTCTACTCCTCGATGCGGATCGAGCTTCGACGGCTGAGCAAAATCTACGACACGGCCAAGGGCGACAAGACGCAGATTGGGATCGAGGTTCGGGCCACGATCAAGAAGTCCAAAGTCGGCATGCCGTTCCTCGCGGCGGATATCAACGTCATGTTCGCAACCGGGATTGATCCGGCTGCGGCTGCATTCAACTTCGCGCTCCAGCGGCACCTGATTACCAAAGAAGGCAATAGCTTCATCTTCAAGGGAATGAAGAAGACGTTTGTCCGCGCCAAGTTTGGTGAGTACCTCGCTGAACATCCGGAGCTTGAGTCGAAGATTTACGCTGAACTGGACACGGCGCTGACTGAGGTTACCAACGTCTCCCTTGAGACCGGTGAGGACGACGAAGAGGAGACTTCAGAGGTGGGCGATGAGTAAATGGTATGAGACCACTGATGATCGTGGGCGAGAAAAGGCTTTTGTAAAGAAGATCGAAGAACGCTGTGCAGCGAAACTGGAACGCATCGGTGGACGCGAGTATGGGAACTATTGGGTGCGTGATGAAAAGGGATGCATTGCGATTGCAGATGTTAGAACACGCACCTGTAGCGTCTCCAAGTTCGGAACCCTGATAGTTAATCAAGATCGCTTTGAGCGGGTGAACGCTCTTGCCGACAAACAATCAGTGCCATACCTTATATTTTGTCGCTGGAAAGACTTCGACGGCTTCTATCGGACTAAGCGAGAGGACTTGATGTCAAGTTTGGGAGGGCGATTCGACAGAAACGACGAAAAAGACTACTGTCCAGTATACAAAATCAGTATCAAGAAGTTTGAAAGGGTATGAAGTGGCTACTCTCCTAGGAGAAGCGATGAAACGAAGAAACTTCTGGGCTAAAGTGGATGTTCGTGGTCCAGAAGAGTGTTGGCCGTGGAAACGCGCCACCACAAAGGGATACGGGGTTATTCGTTTCAAAGGTAGAAACCAATATGCTCATCGTGTTGCTTGGGAGTTCACACGGGAGTTAGAGAACGGTTCCATTCCGTCTAACATGTTTGTTTGTCATAAGTGTGACAACCCGCCGTGCTGTAATCCGGCTCATTTGTTTCTAGGTACTCACGCCGAAAATCTTAAAGACGCCGCCGAGAAGAAACGTTTCACTAATCGGCCAAACCGTAAGTTAACCTATACGCAGAGAGAGAAGATTAGAAAACGCTACCGCACTGGAAAGTGGACACAGGAAAGACTCGCGGAAGAGTATCAAGTGAGCCGTACCTTGATAGAACGAGTTGTTAATGAGTGCTAATTCATGCTTGGTGATATCAGATTCTCACTATCACAACTTCCCGTCCTTTGGGGGGCAGCGGATCCCGGAAGGAACAGCGATTCAGGACGAGCAGTCCGGGGACTCGCGCTTTCCGGGTTGCAACCAGAGGGCGGTGCGCCTCTTCAACGCGACTGAGCGGGCGTTCGCGTACGCCAAGAAGAGGGACATCAAGACGGTCTTCCATCTGGGCGACATGTTCCACACGAAGGCCAACGTCCCTCTTGCCGTCCTGAACGGCGCTACCAAGGTTTTCCTGAGCGGTCGAGCGATGGGCCTGAACTTCTACGCCCTACCCGGTAATCACGACTACGCCGGGAAGTCGCCGCGTTGGACGACCCTGCACACGCTGTTTCCCATGTACGACCTGAAGACGAGTCAGGCACCGGACCTTCGCCTGATTACTATCGGGGAGTACGTTCTCGCGGCAGTCATGGTGCCGTACATGTCTTCCAAGGCGTCGATTCTAGAGGCCCTGTCTGACTTGTGCCCGCGAGTCGCCGCTGCTCTGGAAGACGGCTCAGCAACCCACTCGGCGCTGTTCATGCACACCTCCGTTGACGGGGCGACTGTAGGCCCGCATGAGTACGTCATGCGCGAAGGCTTGAAGATGAGCGAGATTCCGTTCGCGTACTTCAACACCGTGATCTCGGGGCACTACCATAAGCATCAGCGAATGCTGCGCGGGGAAGACGAGTTCATCTATGCCGGTGCGATTGCTCAGCACAACTTCGGGGAGCGGGACTACACGCCCGGTTACCTCCGTCTCGACCTGACTCCAGAGGGCATTGATGTGGTTCAGGTCGAGAACAAGAAGACGCCCCGCTTTCATTCGTTGGTCTGCACGACCCGCGAGGAACTAGAGGCTGTCGCTGAGGAACTGAAGACGGCTGAGACCCCGGACTACGTACACATTGACTGGCAGGGCGATGTGTATCCTAATGATGTTGAGCTTCCTGAAGAGTGGGTCATTGTCGAGAAGGCTCATACCAGTGCGCTGGTCAAGCCGAGAATCGAAGTCAGCTTAACGAAGGATACGCCAGAGACACTGGTGGACAAGTACGTTGCTATGACAGCCGACCCGGAAGATTACAAAAACTTCGTTGATCTTGGACTGGAGATCATCCATGGCGGGGACGAATGATTAGTTTCAGCAGCTTGACGATCAAGAACTTCTTCTCCGTCGAACAGGCATACCTGCCGTTGGACGTTAACGGGACTGTTCTCGTTACTGGCGAGGTGCGTGGAAAAGCCTCTGCCTTCTCCAGCAACGGGGCCGGAAAGACAACGCTTTTCAATGCGCTAGTGTGGGGCCTGTTTGGTCGCACGATTCGTGATCTTCCTGAGGACGAGAATGTGATCCGTCTCGGGACGGACGAAGCATCGGTTACAGTCGAACTGCTGGTCAATGACGAACGCTTCTCCATCCAGCGCTCCCGGCGGCGTGGCAAGCCGTCGAAGCTGCGGGTTCTGAACGAGGCGGGCGAGGATGTCATCGTCGGCTCCTCTGTTGTTCAGATGTCCCGGTTTCTGGAAGACCGGATACTGCACTGCTCCTTTGATGCGTTCTGTAACACAGTGTATTTCCCGCAAGGCAGCTTCACGTTCTTTACTCAGGCGAACGATGTCGAGCGGAAGAAGATTTTTGATCGCCTCCTCGGGACAGCCGAATTCGTGGACTGGGAGAAACGGGCGAAGACGCTCAAGGTTACTTACGAGAACGCCTTGGACAACGCGGCTGCGACCCGCAAGCTTCACCAGTCCGTGATGGAACGAGACATCTATGATCGTGATCGCATTCCGGGTGCTGAGCAGGAGCTAGCGCGACGGCGTAAGAACGAACTGGAAAACCTCGGTCTTGAGGCCGTCTCTCCCGCTGCCGTACAGGCGAGTCTAGCCAAAGCGCGGAAGCAGGAGAAGGCTGCGCGAGCGGCTCTAGAGGCTGGTAGTGCCCAGATGGCGTCTAGGACGGCTCTGGAAGCCCGTCTGAACGATTTGAAGGCCCAGCAGAGCGCTGCGCGGGATACCTACAACAAGGTCTACAACAAGCTGACAGCCGTTAAGGCGCTGGCCGAAGCCGGTAACTGTCCAACCTGCTTTCAGGACATCTCCCCCGGTCGGAGTAAGACGGCTGTGAAAGAGTTTCTAGTAGATGTTACCGCTCGGAAGACGGAGTTGGATGCGATTGAAGCGAAAGTGGCTGAGATCGTGTTACCAGAGCGGGTTCGGGTCGGTGATCTCCGCGACGACCTGAAGCAGATTGAGGCCAAGGTCAAGGATTTGGAAGACGAGCTTGAGGCCATCAAGACTCAGGCGACTGATTACGAGAAGGCACAGGCCGTGGTCGAGGCTCGCTATCAGGAAGGCTTGGCGAACTTTCAAGCGCGGACGGCAGCGCTGAACGAGAGGATTGAGTCCGCTCAGGAACTGATTGCTGGGTATGACAAAGAGATCGCGGAATTGACCGCCTCTGTCCGTCAAGCAGCATTCTGGATTACGGGGTTCGGGCCGAAGGGGATCCGCTCCCTGATCTTTGAGAACATCATGCCGTACCTGAATGAGCGAGCTAACCACTACAGCAGCATCCTGACGGACGGGACTATCGAGATCAACATCAGTGCGACCTCCAAGCTCAAGAGCGGGGATGAGCGGGAGAAGATTTTCGTCTCTGCCGTCAACTCTGACGGTGCCTCCGTCTACGAAGGCAACTCGGGTGGCGAGCGCAAGCGGGTTGATCTCTGCATCCTTCTGGCGCTTCAGGATCTCATCCTCAACCGCAGTCAGGGGTCTATCCGTCTTTCCGTCTATGACGAGCTTCTGGACGAACTGGACGAAGAGGGCATCGAGCGGGTTGTCGAGCTTCTCAAGGAGCGCGGGCAGAACCAGCCGGTGTTCCTGATTAGCCACAACGCTGCACTTAAGGGGTTCTTTGAGGACACGATGGTGGTTGTCAAGAGGAACGGTATCTCCAAAATCGAATCAGCTTAAGTTTTCAGAGAAATTGATGGGCTATCTGTTAGATAAATAGATAGTTACCTCGTAATGACTGTAACAAACACCTGTAAGCGATGTGAAACTCCAATCCCAAGGCGCAAGCAGTTCTGTAAAGATTGCTACCGGGGTGGCTCCGCAAAGCCATTAAAGACTTGCGCTCGCTGTACAAAGCAGTTCCGAGGACGCCCTAACACCAAGTATTGTTCTGCGTTCTGTCGAAACGAACAGAACATCCTCGATAAGCTGGCGCGGTCTGGAACCGAGATTGTCACAGAAAAGACTTGCTCATCGTGTAAAGTAACAAAGCCCGCCTTCAAATTCGTCCCAAGCGGTTACTCCAAAGACGGTATTCGTTCGCGTTGTCGTGATTGCGATAAAGAGAAAAATCGCAAGTGGCGAGAGATTACTCCAGACTATAAAGAGCGGGCTAGAGAAAATAACCTGCAAAGAAATTTCGGAATCTCTGTAGCCGAATACGAAGCGCTTTTGAAGTTTCAAGGAAATGCTTGTGCCATCTGTGGCTCCCCGCCCCCAGAAGAGGGAAAGAAGAGGTTTGCGGTAGATCATGATCACGCTACTGGTGAGATCCGTGGTCTCGCATGCCTTATTAAGTGCAATAAGCTAATGATTGGTTACCATACCGTAGAAACAGCTAAGCGAGTTTTGGCATATCTGGAGAACCCGCCCGCACGGGATTTCTTTGGTGGTGTCAAAATCGCTGAACGCTCAAAAAATACTGGGCGCAGAAGAAATATAACGCTTCACCCCCTCCCGAAGCGTTAACCCGATCAGGAGATCCCCGTGACAGAAGAAGTCTTCATCCCACCCGTTGGCACCCTAGTTCTCTGCGACACCCAGCAGCTTTTCTTTGGTTGCCGAGACGCCTACGGTCCAACCATGCGTACTGACTTCAAGAAGCTCAAGGAGCTAATTGACGCGCAGCTAGCTGACGACCCACCTAACTCATGGGCTGATTACCAAGCCTATGTAATGGCGTACCAGAACTACAATGTTACTAACTTCACTTCGATGCTGAAGCACTTCAACTACAGCATCAAGAAGAAGGATGTCGCCACGTACGAGTCTGGTCGAAACACCAAGGAGCATTCCTGCTCGACCGAGATCATCGCAGACGCCGTGATCAAGCAGGACCGTTATCAGCGCTTCATCTTCATTACGGGCGAAGGCGGCATCCTACACGCTGTCCGTACCCTGAAGGCTTCCAACAAGACGATCTGGGTAGTAGCCTTCCCCGGTAGCCTAAACCAGTCCTTGGCCGCAGAGGTTGACCGAACCCTGCTGCTCTCCGAAAACATAGTCTGGACTCCTGAGCGCGAGCGCACCATGGCGGCACAGCGACAGGCGGCAACAGTGAATGAGTGAGGAAACCCCACCCACAGAAGCGCTGTCGGAGCCAGAGAAGACTCGGATTCAGGCTCAGACACTGTACGTCTGTGGTTACTCACCGCTTGTCATTGCCAAGCGACTCGGGCTTAAGGTTGCTCAGATTGATTCATGGATCCGTCTGGGCCGGTGGGACCAGTCTCGGGAGAAGGCTCGTCGCGCAGTTGACAAGAAGATCCTTGCAACAGTCAAGAGCAATGCGGCAAGATTAGTAAGTGAACAGCTTGGTCAGCTACGGTGGATCCAAGCAAAGCTCTTTAACAACCTACGTGGTTTGGATCGAAACGGTCGGCCTATTCTCGATGCAGACGGTAACCCGCTCGGAGAGCTAAACGTTCTCAACGCATTCGATGCCGTTCAACATCTAATCAGTGCCAACCGGTTGACCAAAGACTGGCTGATGCAGGTTCTTCCGTCGATCAGTGAGGCGTTGCCGAACATTGACCCGGCAGACCTTCAGCTTGTTGCTCGTACGGATCGTCAGCCTCCTGCGGCTGAAGAAGAGCCACCAAACTCACACAGGACTCGCGCTAAGAAACGTGCGGCTGGGAAACGGTCACCAGCCGCTGAGAAGGTACTAGAAAAGACCGGTAAGATTTTGTCGTTCGACAAGGAGACAGGTAATGGACAGGAACGGAAGTAACGTAACAGGGTTTCGCACTCCCGCTGGCTCTAGTGACGCCACGCGAAAGCTACGACAGGAAGCGGAACGCCGAGTAACAGCCGGTGAGCTAGCCAAAAACTTCCTTGAGGTGCAGCGCGGGTTTGAGCGCATCAGCAGCGCACTCAATGACCGGACTGTACGCATCGAGGCACTCCTGAAGACTCTGTATGAAGCCGGGATTGTGCAGGAAACTGCCTTCAAGGCAAATCTCGGTGGGTTGAAGAAGATTCAACTGTTTGTTACCAACATCATCAGCGACTCCAAGCTGGACATGCTGGCCAAGGTCAAGTCAGTCGTTGAGTTCAACAAGAAACAGCCGGATGACTTCAAGATCAAGGACAGCTACTTCCCGGTCCGGAACTATCTGGTCCTGAATCCGGACAAGCTTTCGCTGGATGAGGTCGGTGAGATCGCGCTGGCCTTCGGCTTCACAGCGGAAGATGTAGACAAGATCATGGCTGACGCCAAGGTGGTTGAGGCCCAGAACGAAGAAGAGGTTCCGAGTGCTGAACAAGTCCCGGAGCCATAACGTCTACCCGCATCGGCGCTGGACGGACGACGAGGCGAAGGACATCATCCGTCGATTTGGCGAGGCAATCGACGCCATCCCGGAGCTACGGGAGGGGTGTCTGTACTTCATCGGTCTGTCCGTGCCGACAGATCAGGTCAGTGAAGACGACCAGCCGATTACCAGAACTGCCCACTACATGACCGGCCATCCCCATACGGCTGTTCTGGTCGGTAACGGCATGGCGACAGTTTACCCCATCCTCCTGAGCGAGATGGCTGGCTTTCTTGGGAAGCTGGCCATCGCCCCGGCGGTTATCCAGCTAGTCGAGGATCTGGAGGAGGAAGCTCCCCCGCTAATCACCATGCCAGAACTGAAGGGACAAAAGCCCAGTTGACATGTTCCCGGTAACCCTTTAAACTCCGAGACCCAAAGTAACAGGGGTTAGGCCCCAAAAGGAGTAACATGGCACGTAAGGCTAAGGAAACTGGGGGTCGAGGGGCGCAGATTGCGTTGGCTCGATTGACCCCGCAACTGGGAACAGCGACCTTCAACAAGGCTGCGCTGGATGGGATGGGCGGTCCCACCAAGGTCATCTTCTACGACCTTGGGAACGCCAAGGCTATCGTTCAGCCGTACCGCAAGACCGACTCCACGGTGTTCGATACCCTCAAGACCAAGAAGATCCTCGTAACGGGACGGCTCTTCTCCCTCTCCACCCGTAACGGTACGGCAGTATTCCGTACCCCGGCGTGGCTCAGGAAGCTGAAGGGCACCGTCGTTCACCAGCCCGTTGAAGGCATCAGCATCCGGGAGCTTCCGGAGTGTCTGTACTTCGACTTCGCCAAGGCGGCAACCACCTCCATGGAGTCGCTGTCGGCCATCGTTCAGGCGACCGGCAAGCAGACTTCGATCATCGAGACGTACGAGGACACCTTCCTCCGCATCCCGAAGAAGACCGGGGAGGTTGAGAAGCCGAAGGCGAAGAAGGCCAAGCCGGTGAAGGCTGCGAAGAAGGTCAAGGCTGCACCTGTGCAGGTTGAGGCCGAGGAGACGGAGACGGAAGAGGTCGAGACGCCCGCTCCTACTCCCAAGAAGAAGGTCGCTGCCCCTCCGGTAGCAATCAAGAAGGCCATCCCGGCGACTCTTACTACGTCCGAGGACGAAGATGAAGAGTGGACCGAGGAGGAGGCCGAAGAGGCGGCAGAGGAAGAGAAGGCCGTCCCTCCGGTAACAACGCGGGTCCGGTCCAGCCTTCGTAACAGGTAATCAAAGTTTGGGGACGAATTGGCAAGGTTCATTGTTAACCAGACGCAACCGGGATAAACCGCCAAAGGCATATATACAGCCCCGCCACGGCCCCGGCCAAGATCATAACCCTGAGCCGCGACTTTCTGGTTGAAGGAAACGTCACCTAGTCCGGATAGCTACCGGCGATGGTATTTGACGAGCGGTGTCCCCAAGTTTTTTAGGCCGGGAGTAACGTCCCGGCCTTTTCTTTTGCTTGACTCAGGTAACCCCATCCTTCAAAATTCCTGTAACCCTCAAACATGGCTTTTAACCAAGGAGGTTTTATGGACGCACCAATTGTGTGCCCAACATGTGGGTCTACGTATCAGGCACGAACGTACTCTAAGCGGAAAGACGACGGAACGCTGGAAGCCAATGTCCATATTGACACCCGCTGCCCCGTTTGCTTGCAACGACAACTGGAAGGTCAGACACCCCAGACACCGGTCCGCAAGCCTCTGGGGGATTGATTGGCTAAGAACGCAGAAGAAGCCTACGCATCCCTGCTAGCGTTCAAGGACTCCCCGTCTGAGGACGCGCACAACGCCGCCTACGAGAAGCTAGATCCGGTCATCGAGATCGCTGTTCGACAAGCGTTCTCCCGGTGCCCAGCGCGGCACATCCTAGATGATCTCCGTCAGGCAGCGCGGCTGCGCCTGTTCCAGCTACTCCCCAAGCTATGTGACCTATGCGACGGGCCGGAATACTACTTCCGCCTAGCTATCCAGATCGCACGACGGGCCATGCTCTCGGAGTTTGCCCGGTTACGCCGTCAATCGTTTCGTGAGGTCAGTCTTCAGGACCGGGCCACCGGGACGACAGACGAAGGCGCGACTTACGACGACGTTCTTGAGCAGCCAACTGCCGATCCCTTCGTTGCCCTCAACCATGAGTTCGATGCGTTTGAGCAGCGCTTGCTGCTAGACCAGACAACGGGTGTCATCTATAGCCGCGTCAAGCGGGAGCTAGTTTCGATGTTTCGCTCATCTGACTACAAAGAAGCCGCAGTCTTCACGCTCCTGATGTTGTTCAAGGGCCACGATCCCTCACCGTCTTGGTTACAGGAGACATGGGGAATCAAGGAGCCAGAGCGGATGCGGCAGTGGGTCATGATTGTCTTACGACGAGTGATTAATGAATAAAGCACATGATGTCCTAGAGGCCGCGCTGCCGCTCAAGCCGCCCGTTCCGGACGATAGCTATCCCGAACTGGTAGAGACGATGGTGGGCATGCTGGCCGACGCCAATCCGGTACTTCGCATCCTGCGCGACTCCTTCGATCCAGTAGGCGTCATCAAGTTCATTTCGATGTTCAATGGCATGGAAGTAACCATCCAGTCCCGCGCCTACTGGACAACGGTATTTCGAGACGCGCATATCCATATGGTCTTGCGGCTGACTCCGAAGAAGGAAGACGAAGCGGCATGGCGAAAAGCCGTCCTCGCGCTGGCCCGGAAGTACAACCTGCCGCCGAAGGTGGTTGTCAAGATTTCAACCAAGGTGCGGGCTGCGATCAACAAACGGAGCGTGTATGAAGAGACTCAGATTGATGCTAGCTAGGTTACAGGCTTTTGGTCGTTTGCTCTGGGCGACCTTCAGCGCCGAACCGGCTGACATCACGATCCATAATTGCTACACCTGTCTTCGACCGTTAAGAGAGTGGAGAGCTAATGCCGCCTACAAATTTCTCGCATGTCCTCATTGGCACCATGCTGTTGTTATCGTTCTTGGGGCTGACGTTCGCGGTAGCGATGTGGTCGTGGCGGCTCTACCGGAGGCGCGAGCTATGGCGCGAGAAATCGGGCCTTAAGGCTCTCTTTGTCTCCTGTAACACGGAGGAGTCAGTCAAGGAACTGAAGGCTCTCCGTCGCGCCGGATTCAACACGATTGTTACCTCCAGCCCGCCGACCGTCTCGACGTTGGAGAATGCCAAGAAGGCGGGGCTGGGTGTCATCGCGTACATCTCGACCGCTTCGGCCAAGGCGTTGTCTCAGGACCGCCAAGCGTATCGGCTGCTGCGGCAGATTACGACGGCACCTAACTTCATGGGATTTCACTACGCCAACGAAGCCGGTGTCGAGGGTCGTACCTCGGCATTCGATCAGAGGTACACGTACTCGCTCCTGAAGACGATGTTTCCCTCTGCTCTGGCAATCACCTTCCTGCGCGTCGTTCTCGGGAAGATTGATGAGAAGTTTCTGGACGAGTGCTTCTGCCCGGAAGCAACCGATCTGGTGGTCCCGTACTTTTACCCGGTCGGGGAGACGGCGCTGGGGGATGTTAAGAACGAGTTCCTCTGGGAGACGACGTTGAACAGCCTCCTCCTGCCGGTCTACATTCGGCTTCAGTCGTGGTCGCTCCGATGGGGCATCGTCCGGCCCGTCATGCCCATGCTTCAGGGCTTTGAGGAGCCAGAGTACCCGGTGGATGACCGATTCATCGCCCGCCAAATGTCTGTCTACACCCATCTCTGGCCGATTCGGGATGTACTGGTAGGCGGCACGGACCGGATTAAAAATTCAAGGCTTTTGGAGCAGGTAACCGCTGCGCTTCGATTCTTAAGGTGACTCTCGGGTAGGCAGGTAGAAGTTGGATGTGGAGGCTTTAGTTGCTGAGATTTTTCTCGGTCAGATCACTCCATAAAAAGTGTCCTGCCGCCGTGTGACCGGCGCTCTCCCCGCCACAGGGGATCTGATGTTGTGTGGGGTGACCATCCGAATTCCTCACCCCGAGAGTCATTTTTGTGGTAATCTGGAGGTTACATGACGATGCCTAGTTGGATCATCCGTTGTTCGCATTGCGGTCGGCAGATCCGTGTGGAGTCAATCTCCTACACGAATGAATGCCCCGCCTGTTCCAACGTTCTACCTCCAGTGGATCTGAGTCGCCTCACGTTGCCCAAGGGGAAAGAGGAAAAGGCCCCCTTGCCAGTACCGGAGGCTAACAAGCCGGTGGATCAGCCTGAAGAGACAGCCTCTGTCGTTGTGCCCGAGATGGTAGATGACGATCAGGGGTTCGATCTGGGTGGCGTCCATTTGGATGATGAGGATGCGTGAGAAAATGGGTGCTACTGTTTCTCGTCTATAGCGCAACTGGTCTCTACGTTTTCGATCTCCGGGCGTCTCCAAAACCTATCGTCCATCTTCCCCCACTCCCGCAACGGGAGGTCTCGCCTGTCGTTCGCCTGACAGGGGAGCTTCTGAAGAATCCCCATGCCCGGACTTCGCTGGGGAACCGTGTTCCCGCTGTCGCGGCCAAGATCATGGACCTGTCAGATCGTTACCGGGATGACGGTGTTACCCCGGCCATGCTCCTCGGTCTGATCGAAGTCGAGTCAACCTTCAACGCCAATGCGATCTCCCACAACGAAGCGGGGGAGAAGGTTGCTTACGGGTTGATGCAGGTAACCCAGAAGACTGCGACTCCCTATCTCCGGGACATGGGTGTTTCGTGGAGCGAAGCGGTTGCTCTGGATCCCCTTCGGAACCTCGATGTAGGCGCGGCCCATTTCGCTTCCCTCCACCGCCGGTTCAAAGGCAACCTCCTGCTGGCTAGCTTGGGGTACAATCAGGGAGAGGGTGCCGTTCGTGCGGGATATGCCGTACCGGGCTACGAAATCAAGGCGAATCAGGCCATCTGGCGCTGGGCGCGACTGGGTTTCTAGGCCCCTTTTCCCTCCGTTTTTGAGGCCCCTTTTCAGGGGCCTTTTCCTTTTTCTTCGTATTTGTTGATTCTAAAGGACTTAGAATTGCACTCTACCTATTGACATCGTAGTGTGACTCAAGTAACATTCTCCCTGTCGAAAGGACCGCCAATGTAAACCCTAAGGAAACAGCCCCCCAGAAATGCGTGAGGCACAGTGACGACGGGGAACCTCCTCGGTTCCAAAGGTCACAGGCGGGGCGGTGATGAAGAGGGAGCGGAAACGCTCGGGCCAAGGTCGGCAAAGATCGAGGGCAACGCGGTAGACGGTTCCACAAGGGGAGCCGCCTAATGGGGAACGCGGATGAAATTCCCTCTCTTTTTGAACGCCCGAAGTTGCAAGACTTCCCGCTGTCCGTGGGGAAAGCAGTGGTGAGGAAACCACGGTCTTGCTCGGGAGTCGGGCGTTCAAATGGAGGTCTCAAAATGATGGCCTATCGGGTGTGGATGATTGATGAATCGGTGACGCCTTCGGCTCCCATGTACCCGGTCAGCCGGAAGTTCTCGACCAAGGAAGCGGCTGAGATTTACATGGAAATGTATTACGGTCAGGTGGCGCTGGAGATCATGTACTCCGACGAAGATGAAGGCGAAATGAACGTTCAGATGTTCCTTAAGGGGGTAGCGTGAACAAGTTTGCTGCGGAAGAGCTTCTGTACCAGAAAGCCGATGCGGCGGGTCGGGATGCGGCGGCGAGATGCAAGCCGGTTCCGATGATCGTGGGAACGCCTACGACGCCCTTCGGCAACGACATGGACCCTGCGAAGCCAACGTACTTTGTCGAGGGCGGCGTCTGCGGGTTCGCGTGGGTGACGATCCGCCCCGCTCGGGGAAAGTTCGTCAGCTACCTGAAGTCCAAGGGCCTCGGCAATGTCGGGTACTACGGTGGCTACCAGATGTCATCGCGGATGATGACGCAGAGCATGGCAGTCAACGAAGCGTACTGCGAGGCGTTCGCCAACGTCCTGCGGTGCTTCGGAGTCAAGGCGCACTCAGAATCGAGGATTGACTGATGAGACAAGATCCCAGACTCAAGTATCGGTTGGTTCAGGTTGGCAACGGGTTCACGCGGGGCGGCGACAAGCTTTACAAAACCGCGCCTCTCGCTGAGGCTGCGCGGCGACGGTCTGGTGATTACAGCCTCAAGGTCGAAGAGGTTCCCGCTCCCGGTTGGATGTGGGCGGACTGCAACGGCGAGGCCCACAGCAACCCGCACATTGATCATTGCTCGGTCTGCATGCCCCTGTGGGGGCGGATGCTGGTCAAGGATCCGGCGGTCGCGGAACGGTTGGGGGAGATTGAGAACGCCCTGAGTCCTGAGAATCTTTACTGGGACGGCGAGCGCAACCGTGGAGATGCCCTGCGGGCCAAGCGGTTGCTGCTGGCCGAAAAGAAAAAGCTGGGAGGCTGACATGGAGACGATGAACTACCGCCACGGTGGCCCTTGGGATCGTGGCTCTGCTGACGCCTACTACGGGCGTGGCCGTGATCCGCACTGCTACGAAGATGCAAGCTACTCGTCAAAGCGCATCGAAGCGGCTGACATGACCCCGGAGCAGATCGCGGAGTACAACGACGGTTTCGATTCAACGACTGATCGAAAGGAGTGGTGACCATGGCGGTCATTCTGAAAAAGGCTGGCGTCGAGGAGACGCTGTACGCGGGCGCGGTCCTCGGTCTCGGTTCGGCCAGCTTCAACGACGGTTACGACGCAACGTACTTCGCTGAGGTCTGGGATGCGGCTACCGGGCAGATCAAGACGGTCTCCTACAGTTGCACGATGTCTGCGGCCTCGGAGAACGGCAAGGCGTGGATCGACGCCACCCCGGAGGTCCGGGAAGCCTACGCGGCCTCGATTGAGCCGCGCCTGTTCGCGGAGAAGCTCGGGACGGCTGAGTACGAGGCATGCAAGGTGCGAAAGGGTGACGAGGTAGTTGTCGCTCGGGGCCGCAAGGTCAAGAAGGGAACCAAGGGAATCCTGTTCTGGACCGGCGACGGCAAGTTTGGTGTCCGGGCTGGCGTCAAGGATGCGGCTGGCGAGATTCACTGGACGGCGCTGGACAACCTCGATGTCGTGGAGCCGCGCTGGGTGGATCGGGAGGCCGTGAAGCTGGCGGCGAGGAACGAAGCCCGCAGGATCGCGGGACTGGAAAGGATGGCGGCATGAACAAGCAGGTGGATGTCTACGTGAGGAACGAGGGAACGATCTTTACCTTCAACCCCCGGACGGACGCGGCCAAGGAGTGGATCGCTCTGAACGTCGCTGAGGATGCCCAGTGGCTGGGGAATCAGTTGATCGTGGAGCATCGGTACGCTCGGGATCTGGCGGCGGGGATGCAGGAGGAAGGGCTGGTGCTGGCGTGATCTGGTCTGCACTGGATCGTGGCAGGAACGCGCTGCCGACCTTTCCGATGAACGATTCGGAGGCATGCGTACGCATCGCGGTTAACACCGTCTCCAGCCTGATGACTCAATTGGAGGCGGAACACAAGTCAAACGTGGCGCTTCAGGAGGAGTATCTTGGGGCAAGCCACGACGAGTATCGGTGCGAGACTTGTGCTTTCTTGGAGGAGTTGAGAGCATGAAACCCATCATGAAGTGCGGTTGCGTGGCCATGGGGTCTTGCAGCCGCCTGAACGGGGTTGAGTACAACCCGCCGATTCCGTCCTGCATCACTCACGACTGCATCGAGGTCGCCCCTGCGGCCCCGGATCTGACGGGGCGGGTGGCAACGTGCGGTCTGAACTGCAAGAGTCAGCGGCCCTCGTCTCTGGATCTGGCGTTCTTTGAGTACCGGCCTAACCGGGAAATGGACTCGTACTACTGTGGGTGCCGGGGGTGGGATTGATGATTACCGTGCCGGAAAAGAGTGAGGATGGGCGCTTCCTGTGTTCTGGGTGCGACGATTTTTTTGAGGAACGAAACGGTGACATTCTCGACAACGGCCAGTTCTGGTGCGAGGAGTGTCAGGATAAGGAGGAGAATGAAGATGCCTGAGCAGGTGGATGCATGGCTGATCGGCAGCTTGGCGGAGGGCGAGGCCAGCGTGGAGTTTGAACTGGTCTCCCCGGCGGCGTGGTCTTTCGCCAAGGCGTTCCTTCTGGACGGGCGCGGTTACCTCCATGCCGATTACGGCACGGTCGAGGTCGCCGGGAAGGACGCGCTGACGGTTCTGCGGGACATGAAAATGGCAGGGTTGAAAATCAAGTAACACTGGGGTAACATGCCCCAATCGAAAGGAAGTAACAATGCAAACTGCGAAGCTTTCCCCCCCGGTAACCCAGAAGCGGACTCCCCGAAAGGTCGCGGGGACCGTGACGGTCAAGATCAAAAAGGTGAACTACGTCGAACTGATGGAGAAGGCCGTCTCTGGCAAAAAGGACCGGGAGGCCATGGCTCAGGTGATCGAAGGGCTGATTAAGCCTCTGGAGGTCGCTGGAGCGCCGGAACTGCTGGACTCAGAGGCGGCGGAGCGGTACGTCGAACTGGATACTCAGGCCAAGGAAATCAAGGACGAGATGGACAATCTCAAGGTCACGCTCTTTACGGAGGCGGCAGAGAACGAAGTGATCCGGTTTCGTGTGGATCGTAACGTGTCTCTGATGATCGTGGACTCTTCCTCCTCAAAGGTCGATACCACGCTCCTGACCCCGGCTGAGGAGCAGATGTACACGGCTCTCAAGGCCAAGGCGACGGTTTCCTCCCCGGTGCTGGCGATCAAGCGAGGGAAGTAACATGTGGTGGTACGTAGGGTTTCTGGTGGTCGCTGGAATCGGTCTTTACGTCGGCTTGAGTCTTACCCTTGCGGGTGATGCTCCGCCTTTCATACGAGGGAAGTAACTCTTGAGACAGCAAGACCGCCACTTATTTTTTGGCGGTCTTGCTTTTGATTGGAGGTACAAGTGAAAAATCTAGTTGGCAAATCGGTGAAGTTGAAACTGCAAGGATTGGACGGTAATGCATTTAATCTCCTAGGCAAATTTCAGCGACAAGCTCAGAAAGAGAAGTGGACGAAGCAGGAAATCAACATGGTGATGGATGAAGCTTCAGCGGGGGATTACAACCACTTGCTGCAAGTCCTCATTACTCACACAAAGGGGTAACATGTTTGAAATCAAGTTTGAAACTGACAACGCGGCTTTCGAGGATATGGATTACGGATTTGAGGTTGCCAAGCTGCTCCGCGAGATTGCGGACAAGCAGGAACGGTGGCGCTCCCCGGACGGCATCGAGCATCCGGTGATTGATACCAACGGTAACAAGGTCGGAACGTGGAGGGCAACACAGTGAAATTGAAATGGTATGACGTTGGGGTGCTGGTGTGCTTGGTGCTTCTCCTGCTTCTCTTTCCGTGTTTCGTAACCGCTTACGTCGAGACTCAGCGGGAGCGGATCATGGTGGATCACATGAAGCGGGTTGCGGAGTTTGCGGCGTTGGTTCAAAAAACGGGTATCGGCCCAGCGAATCTCTCGCCAGCGGATCTGGCCCAGTTTCGGTATCTGGCTCAGGAGTTGAAAACAGAAGCCAACATGTACGAACAGGCTGTACAGGCCGGGAGATAACATGAGAATTACACCTCTAGCGGTTCCGGAATCAGGTCCGTATCGTATGGCGGCGGTTAATCAAACTACAGGGGCGCTTTACGCAGAACAAATCTTTGAGAAGAAAGAGGATGCGATTGCGAAAGCGCAGTATTGGATGAATCGTGGGTTCGCCGGTTCGGTCTATGACGCTCAAGGTCGGTGTCACGAAATTTTTGTAAAGGAAGAAAATGAAACAGAGAAAGACTAAGGCAGAGAAGGCGATGGACAAGGCAATCGAGACTGAGTACTACCGGCAAGGCAACGGCGTACAAATCTCCATCATGGATATTCCGAAGCTGTGGAATGATGTTCGGGCTGACATTACCCCGCTTCCGGACCTTCCGGCTCGGCCCATCGAGGTTGCGATGCAGAATGCAATCTCCAAGTATCGGGTGAACTGACCTACAAAAGAGGTCATATGACCGCATAAAGAGGTCAACGAAAGGAAGTAACATGTTTAAGGACGGAGATATCGTCAAGGTCAAGGTCGGCGGTGAGGAGATGGTGGGCAACATCGTGACTGGTCAGGATCGTCGGGCGGTGATCAACGGAACGCTCCATTCTGGCAAGGTCATGGTCGCTCTCCAGTTCGCGTCAGGCGTCAAGGGTCGGAAGTACGTCATGTTGGATGCGGCGAAGGTCAAGCCGTTCACGCTAGGCGCGGTGAAGCCGTGAATCTTCAGCGTTGTACGAAATGTAACAAGTTGTTTTCTGATGATATTCATGATCCGACTTATTACGGTGCTGTGAGTCGAACGTGGCATCCGTTTGAAACCGAAAAAATTCTTAAGGCCGGTGAGTGGTGTTGCGTTGTTCTTTCTAATAATGCAACTTGTCTCCAGCCCAAATCGGAACACGCGCCGGATCATGTTTTCTACCCCGGTGTCGTGGATGTTTGGGCCGGTACAGGAAAGCCAGTTCATGAGGTTTCCGATAACGACGGGAATTCGGACGCTATCGCTCGGGAGATTGTGGAGAAGTACGGCAACGGTCCGAAGCAGGATCTTCAGGACGCAATCGCTGTTGCCATTCAAGAGGCGAGAACGGCATGACACTCAAAACTTTGGCTAAGGATGTTTTTTACGCGCTGGTGGGGTTCATCGGGATAATGATTTTTCTCACCATCGTTTTTTCGTTGAAACCGTAAAGGAAGAAAATGCTACCTAGACTCAGTACTACGCTGGCCTCTCCCGGAGAGGCGACGGATATCAAATCCGGCTGGATTACCGAATGCAAATATGACGGGCTGCGAGTTCTCGCTTATCGCGAGATGGGCCAAGTCCGGCTGGTAGGAAGATCGGGCAACGACGTGACGCGGCGGTTTCAAAAAGTTGCTCGGGCTGTCCTTGACATTCCGGGGGATGCTCATATCTTCGACGGCGAGCTTGTCACCTTCGATCCAGACGGTGTGAGTAAGCTTCATCTCGTTTCCTCCCATGGTGATGAATCAAACGCTGTGTACGTCATGTTCGACGCTCCGTTTCTGGACGGGGTTGATCTTCGACGGCAACCGCTGTCGGCTCGGCGTGAAATGCTGGAGCAGAAGTACAACACCGTTGTGTCGCCTTCCCTGATGCTTGCTGAGCGGTTTGACAGTCACGCGCCTACGGCGTTCGCGCATGCGAAGGCGCTTGGTCTGGAAGGCATCGTCGCCAAGGATCCCGCTGGCCTGTACACGGAGGATCGCTCGACGCGCTGGGTGAAGCTCAAGGCGCTGGAGGAGGATGTGTTCGATGTCATCGGGTACACCAAGTCAGAGAAGCGCGGCTTCTCGGCTCTGATGGTGGCCGATGGGGACCGCTACATGGGGAGGGTCGGCACCGGGTTTAATGCCTCGGATATTGCGTCCCTTGGCTCCCAGATGGCCAAACTGGCAACGCCTAGGCCCTCCATCCCCCCGCCCGTTCCTGTGCCTTCTGGGGCCGTCTGGCTGAAACCCGGCCTCCGGGTACGTGTGGAGTACCTTCCCGGCAAGGACCATCTTCGGTTCCCTGTCTACCTTGGGACGGAAGCCCCCTAGAATCAATGGTTTACAAGTAGTTGACAACGGCCCCTTATTGCACTACACTACACCTGCGATTGAGTTAGTGGTTCCTTGAAATTGTTCCCCCGGTCAAGCGGCTCGAAAGGTCGGACGGACAGGGGAGCTAGGACGCTGGGGGCGCTGAAAGATGCGCCGGGGCTGGCTCCGGTTGGCCCAAGAAAAAGCGGATGTAACACCGGTCTCTCGGTCCCCGATAGCAAGGGGGGCTTGAGACGGCCCAAGAAAGGGCGGTGGCACGACCCCGACTGAAATTCCCGGCTTGGAAAATAGTCAAATCTTAGAGGGCGTGAAAACTTCGCGCCTTCTTTAGAGTTGATTAATGAAAGGAAAGGAAAAAATATGAGACAGCGTGGCTTCCGGGTTCAGTATCGAAAGGGTGCGATCAAGCAGTCGCGGATTTTTGTCGGACTGGATAACGAGACGATTGATGCGGCGATGCGGTTTTCCAAGGACATGGCGCGGGAAGGCTTCTTGGTCTCCGACCCGCTTCCGATGTACCGGTCAGCGCTGCTGCCGTCTCTGTCCGCACGGATCCCGTTGATGAAAAAGGAGAGCAAGTAAATGAAACTGATGACGAAAGAAATCATGAAGAAGCTGCCCAAGCTTTACAGCCAAGAGAAGGTTGCGGATCCGATGGCGATGGTGAAGTTTTTCGACCCGTGTGGAAGCTGGACTTGGTACGCGACTGAGGGTGAGCCGGTGGGCGATGACTTTCGCTTCTTCGGGTTGGTCAAGGGCCATGAGGCTGAGCTTGGTTACTTCATGCTGAGCGAGCTTCAGAGTGTGCGCGGTCCGTTGGGTCTGGGAATCGAACGGGATCTGTATTTCAAACCGAAACCGCTGAGTGAGGTCAAGTAATGTCGGCTTACATCGTTCCCAAAGTTCAGATCGACGCTCTGGTGATGGGGGCTGAGTTCTTCCGTCAGCAAGCGTACGGTCCGTTCAAGTATCGGTTTCAGGGGGAGCGGAAAACGCTCGGAGTGGATGTCTCGGTACAGGAGTTCGGTCAGATCCTGTGGAATGAGAACTACAAGAGCGTGAACGCGCTCTACGACGAAAAGGACGAGGCTCCGATTTACCAGTTCTCGCGGCTTCCCGGTTCGCCTTCGCTGGCCAAGATTGCGGCGGCGGTTCGGAACTATGAGTACCAGTCCTGCGAGCATCCGGACTGGCAGAAGAGCGAGGCGTACGCGATCTGCGAGAGCATGCGCGAGTCGATTGTGCGGCAGGTTTCTTCGGGTGACTGGGGCGTGGATGGTCCTGATTACTTCCTGACTGAAGAGCAGCGGAAAGTTTTCGCTGGAAAGGTGGCGTAAGTGGCACGAAAGGCAAAGCTGGTCATCCCGACTGAGGGGGCGATGATGCTTGATGAAATCGAAAAGCGGTTGCTCCTCCCAGTCGGCTCTCTGGAGCTTCCGAAAAGCTTCACGCTCCCCCGGTACGATTCGGACGGCGTGATTCACACTGAAGAGGATCCGAACTACCGGTCCAACCCGGAGTACGTTCCGGAAATTGATCCCACCTACGTGATGCAAGTCGAGCAAGCCACTTTGGCGCTGATCGCGTGTGAGTCTGGCGTTCCGACTCAGGCGTACGGGGTCTCGGGATCGGGCAAGACGACGTTCTGGGAGCAGTTCGCTGGGCGGCTGGGCCGCGAGCTTCGCGTCATCCAGTGCCTCAAGGGCATGACGGAAAAGACGCTGCTCGGCAAGCAGGATTTCGTGTCGGATGAAAAGGGAACGCGGACGCCGTTCGCGCTTGGCCCGCTTCCGTCCTACATTTCCTACCCCGGCGCTATCGTCCTGCTGGACGAGCAAGACGTTCTGGACGATGCGGTTGGTTTCGTCCTTCAGCCGCTGCTCAAGCGCGGCGGTGTTCTCCGCATCTCGGAGCTTGGTGACAACGGCAACATCTACCCGGCTGAGAATGTCTGGGTGGTCTCCACGACGAACACGGTCAACGGCGTGGACGAAACTGGGACGTACACTCGTACGCTTCAAGACGCTTCGCAGGTTGACCGGTTTCTCTGTAAGATCCCGTTCCCGCCGCCCGACGAGCGGAAGATTCTCAAGGGCAAGTGGGGCGAGTTTCTTGCGGATGAAACGATTGATGCACTGGTTCGGTTCGCCCATGGGTTCAGGCAGTCGCCTGAGCTTCAGTCGAACCTGTTTTCCACGCGGCGTCTGGTCTTCATCGGGGAGATTGCTGCCAAGTACGGAAGCACGGAACTGGCGCTCCGTACCGCTCTGTTCAACGAGTTGCCCGCTGGTCCTCTTCGGGAGACGGCGCGCAACCTCGCCATTCATGAGAATCTCGCTCGGCCTGAGGTCGGGTAAGGAGTAACAATGGATCTTCTGGAAAGCTTCGCAAAGACCCTGACCGGGGATCCTTCGGTGTCGGTGGTGATGAAGGGTAAGGGCTGCTTTGTTGACCTTCAAACCAAGCAGATCAACATCCCGGCCATCTCCGTTCCGAACGGGACGAAAATTCCGCCGTACATCATCGGTTACTTGGATCATGAGGTCGGTCACCTGAAGTTCTCTACGGTTGCTGCGGAACGGCTGGTTCGGGATGCCTTCAAGTCCGCTACGCCGTACGAACGAGCGGTGGCTGATTACGTTCACAATGTTCTCGATGACTGCCGTCAGGAGCCGCTGTTCATTCAGCGGTATCCGGGTGGTCGGTACTACCTTGGGATCGCGGCAGTGTTCGACATTGAGAACACGATTACCCGCGAAAGTGCGGAGGGAGTCGCCAGCAACAAGGCGCTGACGGACCCGCGAGTTCTGGCGAGCATCGGTTACCTGCAAGGCTTCGCTCGGGCGTACTACGAGACCGGGCATCCGATGCCTGAGTCGGTTACCAGAGAGGCGCTGTCGTTGGCCGGGAAGTGGTTTCCTGAGTACAAGAAGTTGCCCCTCATGTCTCCGATGAAGGTCGCGGAACTGACCATTGAGTTTGTCAAAGCCAACCCGTACACGCCGCCCCCGCAACCGGCGGGTCAGCCCAAAAGGCAAGAGGGTGGCGAGGGTAGCGGTGAGGAGTCCGGTCCCGGTGGCCCTCCGGTTCCCGGCGAGGGCAAGGCTCAAGGTAAGGCCGAGGGCAAGGGCGCGGGTGACGAGGCCGAGGGATCGGGCGGAGGCGGGGTCGGCGGTTCGATGGCTGATCTCTCTGACGAGAGCGGGATTGAGTTCCTGAGCGGTCTCGGTCACGCGGGTAAGAAAGCTGAGTTTGATAAGCAGGTTGCTGAGATTCAGAAGCCTAACGTGCTGACCGCTGACCGTGGGAGCAAAGCGGTTTACCCGCCCAGAACAACGGAATGGGACAAGGTTTTCAACTTCACTGCTGCCGTGTCGAAGGTGCTGGCCAGCGCTCCTGATGTTCTCAAGCAGGTGGTTGCCAGTACCGTCAAGTTCGATCAAACGACGAGCAACGTTCTCGGTCCTGTCCAGCGCAAGTTTCTCGGGGCGCACAAGTCCCGTAAGACCGTGCGTGACTTCGATGGGTACGAGTTCTCGGATGACGCTTTCGTGTCGGTTGCTTCAAAAAATTTCCGTGGTCTGTATCACGACCGCGACAACAAGAAAACCATCAAGGGTACGGCGGTCACGCTTCTGCTCGACGTTTCCGGGTCCATGACTTCTGCTGGATCCGCTACGCTGTTCGGAGAATCCTCCAACGCAGCTACGGCTTCCATCTGGTCGGTCTGGGCCATGGCTTCGATTCTTCGCTGCCCGTTTGAGATTCTCGCCTACAGCACCGGGGACACCCCGGAAGATGTTCGGCTTGTGGCGGGGAAGGAGAGCGTGGGCTGGGTGCCGTTCAGGCGTACGGAGTCGGTGATTACTCACGTTATCAAGACCTTCGATGAGAAGTGGGGTCAGCAGCACAAGAACGCGCTGGTTGCCCTTCTCGGCGGCGGCGGGAGCGATCACAGCCCCAAGCTTTCGGTTCCCTCGACTCGAAACCTCTTGGTTGGTACGGCGCGTCAAATCTGGCGTGGCAACTGCGACGGTGATAACTTCTTGGTTGCAAGGGAGCGCATGATGCGCCGTCCCGAGGAGCGCAAGGTAATCATCGTGGTCAGCGACGGTCAGCCGGTCGGCGCGTGTGTTCCGGACGAACACCCCAAGAGCTTCCTTCGGTATGAGATTGACCGCGCTATCAAGGCGGGCATCAAGGTTGTCGGTATCGGACTTGGCCGCGAGGGCGGGTACGTCAAACGGTTCTACCCTGTGTATCGGCATCTTATGAACCCTGCCGGGTTGGGTAAGGCGCTGATGGAAACGCTGTAAAGGAGTAACATGGAAAGCGTGAAGAAGTTCGTTGTCCGGAAAAGCGAGTTGGTTTCCAAGGCTGTTCTGAAGGGCAAGGCGACCGCGCCGACGACCCGTAAGAAGCCTTCAACGCTCAAGACGTTCGTCAACCTGTCGGGCACCAAGGCGCTCCTGATTGATGCGCTGCGGACGGCTGCGGCGGCGTTCGATCTGACGGCGGCATACGAGGCCATGCCCATCAAGTACAAGGGGCTGATCAAGGAAATCGTGGCGATAGGTCAGCCGCTCGGCGGGATCCCGGTTCCTACCCCGGCACTCGATGAGGCGGGGAAGGAGATCGAAGGCAAGCAGGAAGTCACTCTGGGCTTCGATCCGGAAAAGCTGACGGATACGAATCTGGAAACGTGGGGCCGGGTGTTCATCGGGGCCGACATTCGGGGTAACGCGGCTACGCTGTACATCGAAGCGTACGACCCCCGGTTTGAGCGGTTCGCGGAGTTCTCTTCGGTGGACAAGAGCCGCTACCCGGACATCCGGTTCTACGACGGTCCCACTGCGGCGGATAAGAAGCACGTTTTCGTGCAGTTCAACCTGACGGAAATCACGAATGGCGCGGCGAAGCACAAGATCCAGCAGCTTGTGACGCTGGCTGCGGAGGCGGTGCGATGAGTCGCCTTCTCTACTACTCGGCGGCACTGGTCGCCGTCTGGCTCATCACCAAACGCGCAGTGTGCGCCTTCGCCCTGAAGGATGATTTTCAGGAGGGCTACTGCTCTCGCTGCGAGACATTCTCTGTCGAGACCGTTTGCCCGAACTGCCGAAAGGAAAAATGACGAAATTCGCAGTCGGTCAGCGGTGGCGGTTGAAGCCGGAATGGGTGGCAGAGCGCGAGACGCAGGGACGTAAGGAAACGACCTTCGATTTCGTCATTCTCGGGCCTCCCGGAATGGAGTGGAACAATCCGAAGACCAACAAGACCTGTCGGCTGGAGGTTCCGGGGCACACTGAAAAGTGCGGCCCCATCTGTAGCCATGGGATCGTTCAGGATTACTCCCATGCCCATCTGAAGAAGTACGCCTATCTTGTGGAGGAGAAGTGAAGAAAAAGCCGGAACCGATTAAGCTTGAGATCACCCCCCGTGAGTTTTTCCAGCACCTTAACCGTAGCCATGAGACGGCGCAGGAGGTCTTCAAACTCCTTGGGCTGGAGATCCCGGAGAGTGCCAAGAAAGACATGGAGCGGCTCGCTGAGTCACTCAAGTCACTCAAGGAGAAGAAGTGAAAAAGAAGGAAGTCCCGAAGGGGATGACTTGCGAGTGCGGTGAGTACACCAAGTACGACATGTACGTGTACGCGCATTGGACGGTGGAGCTTGTCTTTACCTGCCCGAAGTGCAAGGCCAAGTATGGCCTTCTGGAAGGCGTGGCCGAACCGAAAGGGAGAAAATGAAAAAGTTCGTTCAAGCGGAATGCTCGTCCTGCAACGCAACTGGCCTCTACTCTGGAATGTGCGAGGCAGAGGGCACGGCGGTTGTTTGCCTCGGCTGCAACGGGACGGGTTGCGAGACTGTCAGTTTCACCCCCTTCACCAAACGCCGGGGACGGCGAGACATCAAGACGGTCTACCGGTCTGGCGGACGGTTCATCATGACCGGCACCGGCCCGGTTGGTTCCAGCATCACGTACTCCGAATTCACGAAAGGAAAAATGCCTTCATGAAGAAGCTGCTGACTCTGGCTCTCCTGTTCTCGGTTGTGTCTTGCGCTCAGGCACAAAGCAACGGCGGATTCCCGCCCCCGGTCACCACGACGCGGAGCGCGAGCTATTACCTGTACCTGCCGACTGCGGCGGGGGCGGCTGGCCCGGTCTCTCCGGAGGAAATGCTGGCCAACGAGCAGATCGACTTCCCCAACATGGCGGCTTACGGATTCAATACCGTCTATCTGGTGGAGTTCCGGTCCAAGTTCGACCCGCTTCTCGATAACCAGTACAACCGCGAGGGCATCGCCAATCTCCGCATGGAGCTAGAGGCTGCTCGGCAGAACGGGCTTCGGGTTTTCCTTGGTCTGAACTTCGGGAGCGGCTACCAGATCGGCATCGACTCCACGCCCGAAGCACTCCTTGCACGTAACGCCAAGTTCCAGTCTTGGCTCCAGTTCGTCCAGTACCTACTGATGAACATTGATGACTACCGGGACATGGTTTACCCCATCGTGTTTGAAGAGGGACAGGCGGACGCGACCTACAACCTGATTACGAATGCGGACGCTGCTGCACGGGCCTTTCAACAGACGCTTGGGAATCTCCCGGCTCTTCTTCCTGCTGCCCTGCGGGCGAAGTGGACGTTCGGCTGGTACGGGGCGACAACTGCCCTGTACTCGCACACGCCCGCTCAGGTCGGCTTTGACTGGGTTGGTGAGGGTGCGTACTTCTTCGATCCGACGATCACGCTTTCATGGCTCGCGGCAACCGATAAGGGGTTGACTGACGCTCAGATCAGCGCGAAGCTTGAGGACATGTTCGGCAAGGTCGGAGCGCTCTATCCCGGTATGCCCATCGTGTTCACTGAGGGTGGTTACTACACCTGCTCTTCTGAGACCTTCAATCGTCAGGGCGAGGTCTATGCCCTGCTGGCGGAGTTCGCCATCTCTCGGGGCTACGGGTTGAATCTCTGGGGGTATCGTTCGCTCCTGACGCCTGAGCAGGAGTGCGCGGAGCGCGGTGGCAAGGGTGGACACTCGATGGGGAACGCTGATGGCTCCCCGCGACCCGCCATGCTGGCCGTCTCTGCGGCGATTACCGGCCATCCGACAGAGCAGATGATGTTCATTGCGCCACTTCCCGGCGGTCGGCCTGAGCCGAGAAAGGTTGAGAGGCATGGCAGAGACTAAGGAACTTCAAGTCGGAGACATCGTTCTTGTTGCTTACGTCCTGACTCGCTTTGGACAGGACATTCCAAGCTCGGAGGATCGAAAAGAGGCGACGATCATCGAGTTTTCAGACGACCGTTCCATGGTCAAGATTTTGGTCAACGAAGATCGAGAATATCTGTCGCCTAAGACAGCATGGCTTCGGGCAGACGGAGTTCAATTCCTGAAGCGTCCGGTTCCGAAGCCACCCGTGCCCAAGAAGGTTGGTTGGTTTCGGCGGTTCTTGGAGGCGAAGTGACCGGGCAGTGCGAGAAAGGAGCCACAGTGAGGACCATGTAATCACAAGCACCTTTGTTGATTAATAAATTGTGGGTTAATAAAATGTGTATAACTATTACTCCTGCCGTGTCCTGTTCGGGAATCGTGAGAAGTCGGCACAGTGGCTCAGCGGTTAATTTTCTGGGCAGCGCAACCTAGCCTTGTCTTCTCGACAGTAGTAGACGGATGGAGACCTAAAAATTTTTGGTTGGTTTGGTTTTTAAGAACGCCTAGGCCAGACGCAGGTTTGTTACCGCCAGTGGGCATCCGGGTAACCCGTGTTAACGGTGCGTCAACTTTTTTGAAGGGAATGCAATGAACAGAACGCGATTGGTGCAGCGGCTCAATGCCCCAAGCAAGACCACGGGCGGGCTGGGAGATAACCCGTTCGCTTTCGGAGGGGGTCTCCGCAACGGTGGACTCTCGGAAACGGCCATGGACCTGTTGCGTCCCGTCTTCTCCTTCGATTACATGGGAGCCGCCGAGTACGAATTCGGCGCGGTCCAGCAGACCCTTGCTGCGATCAAGGCATCTGCCATCGCTGGTAATCTTGTGACCTTTGAAGTCAAAGGTCTCAAGAAGCCGGTCTGGGGCCTTGCGCCGAAGGAGATCGTTGCCGAGGCGTCTGAGTTGGTTCGTGAATTGGCCAAGAAGCAGTACGACCGGCAACTCAAGGAGTCCTCGCTCTTCTACGACGCCCTGAACCCGGACAAGATTACTTGGCCCGTTCCTACTCTCGGCTGGCTGGAACTGAACAACCACTTCTTCTGGACCGTGGATCAGAAGATGTACGATGGCTTCGCTAACCTGATGGGAGTTCAACATGAACAGTGAAAGGTGGACGCTGCACAAGTCTGACGCCGAATCCAAGGCTCTTCACAACGCCAAGTCCTGCTGCGATAAGTGGGGTGAAACGGATTGCATCAGTGTCGAGGTAGTCGAAGCCGCCGCCTACGACGCCCTCGCGGCCAAGCTCGCGGAGGTAGAGCAAGAGAACGACGACCTGCGCGGAGCTTTCGCGGATCAGCACAACGAGGATGCAGAACATACTCGCGCCTACATCGCCGCCCTCGACAAGGCCACACGCGAGCGGGACGATGCGCTGAACTCCCGAGACGCCTGTATCGTGGAATACGGGCGGCATCAGGCCAAGGCGGACGCCGCCATCGACAAGGCCACCCGCGAGCGGGATGAGCTTCATGCCGCTCTCGTGAAGGCACACGGCGACCTTCAGGTGCGTGGAACGACCGGCTACCACAACTGGGATCACACATTCGCTACTGGAGGAAAGAAGTGAATTCATCCGAGTCTTACGCCCAGAAGACGGCTGATCGGGCGGCAGAGCTTGCCCCCGAAGCAGTCGCAGCAATGGCACTCCGAAGTCGGCTGACCGAGGAGCGATTCATGTATGGGTCTGTCCATTCTCGTAACCTTCGCGCCCCTGTACACTGTGCGGGATGCCATACCATCTACGAAGGCAGTCAACCGGCTTGCCCCGCCTGTGCTGACACCGTAGCCATCGGTCCAGTAACCGAGCTTTCGATGCTTCAGGCCAAGATCAGGGAGGGGAGATGACCGAAGAGAGGTCTACGATGCCTTGCGAGCATCATCGCGCTTGGTGTACCCACCCGGACCACAAAACATCGCAGGTTTCGGAGGGGAAAGAGCATCGCTATTCCGTCGCTCCCGGACTCTGGAGCCGCTGGCACCCCGCCACTGACATCTGCGAAATGCCGGATGCTCCCGGCGCAACCATCAAACACGAATGGCGAAGTCCAGAGGATTCCAGTGCGCGTTGAAGATGTAAAGGAACGCCTGATCAAGACGGCGCTCCGTTCCACCTGCAAGTATCGTGTGGCAGCTATCGGGCTGAACGCCCGAGGTACGCCTATCTCGTCCGCCTACAATACCTCCCGCATCCAGCGGAAGGGTGGCGGTTTTCACGCCGAAGCTCTCGTCATGAGGAAGTCCCCGCCCTCGCTGAAGACTATCCTGATCTGTCGGTTGGGCATGGCCGGGGAGATTCGACCTATTCATCCTTGCCCCGCTTGCAAGCGTCTGGCTGACAAGCTGGGTATCAAGATACGAACCGTGGAGAGGTAATGAAACGACCAGCAAGGCTCTACAAGGGCCTAAAGACAACGGCTGACCTATCGACCAAGCGAACCATTATCCCGGTCGCTCTGCCGATTCTGGAGTGGATAGAGGCCAACCATGATCGCCTTGGCGTTTGCAAGGCGAGGCTGTTTAATGATCTAGTCGCCAGTGCGATCAAGAGTAACGACATTCGATTTAAGGGGCTGGAATGAGCAAGGTTAGCAAGCTGGGTGGGGACGCAGAGAACCAGATCCATGGGGATGAATGCATTGACGATTGCGACGGCTGTCCCTGCTGGTGTCATCCCGGCAAGAAGAAGCTGAAGTTGAATCCAACGGCCTATCTGGAGCTTCTGACCGAGGCCGAGAAGTACGCTCAGGCAATCGACCATGAGTACCAGACCCCGGAAATGAGCCGCTTCCTGTCCGCAGTCAAGAACGCAAGGGGGCTTCTCGATGGATAACGTTACCAAGTTCAAACTGCCCCCGAGACCGAGGCCGTATCTGGGTAACCCGATTCTTCAGACCCCGTGCGACCTGTGCGGCGCGGATCGGTATGCCGAGCCGGTCTGGGACACCGAGTTGGGATGCGTCGTGGCGATGACTCTTCTCGATCATCCCTGCATCAAAAAAGTTGATTCGTTGAAAAAATAGGGTCTTGACATCGAGAACGCCCTGAAAGAAGATACTTACATCATGTTGACGCGCTGGTATCTCTCCGCAAGCCCCAATAGCTTTTCAAAAAAGCATGGGGTCGAACTGTGCCCAGCGACTATGCTTAGGCAGCAGATCGAGGGTACGGATATCTAGGGCTTTGGGGTTTCAGAAGTAGGATCCACCAAAGCCCGCCTAGAAAGCGGGCTTTTTTGTTGGTCGGTCCGGTTTGATCGTTGAAAATTTAGGTGCCCCCAACGAAGTGGGGGCGCAGCATTGCTCAGCAGGAGCGTGGTGTAATAGCAGCACGACGGATTCCAAACCCGTCAGCGAGGGGGCAGTACCTTCCGCTCCTGCCAATTGGATAGGTGGCGAAATGGTAGCCGCGCTGGTTTGCTAAACCGGTGAGCCTCCTTGGCTCTGTGGGTTCAAGTCCCTCCCTATCCTCCATGGACTGCTAGCTTTGAAGGTCAAAGCGCCCACCTGAAGAGCGGGAGAACGTCGTTCAATTCGACGGCAGTCCACCATGAAAGTTTTTAGTAGGGAGAATGAGTATTCCAGTTGGTCTCATAAGCCAACCTCCGTGGGTGCGACTCCCACCCCTGCTACCATGCCTTCGTAGCCAAGTAGTTAGGCACCGGTCTGCAAAACCGGTTACGTTGGTGCAATTCCAACCGAAGGCTCCATTGAAATCGGTCTGGGGGAAGAGACGTTCGACTCGTCAAGAGGGGCTTGCTCCTCCTTAGTGTAACGGCAGCACTCCCCCGTGCAAATGACAGCCGTAAGGCGCGGGTAAAACGTAGGCGTCACGACACGCCAACCCTTCAAAGAAGGGGCCGTCATTTGGTAATTTCCTCTAAATCAATCCGGGTGTGGGTCAGTGGCTGATCGCCTGTTTCGGGGACAGGATTAGGGAGGTTCAATTCCTCTCACCCGGACCAAAGTTTCCCGAAGAATTCCGAGAACTGTTTGGTGGTAGCTTGTCAAGGAGCCGGGGGGTATATGAAAACCCACGGTGAAAGTAGAAACCACAAACCGGGCAAGTCGGATAGTAGCGATTCCAGCAGACTGTAAATCTGCCCTGTTTACAGCTAACACCGAAGGTGCAATTCCTTCCTTGCCCACCATCTGCTATAATTTTTGAATGCCGCATACAGTCGAGACTCATACCCGGACACGGGCCGAGTTTCGGGCACGAACCGGGAAACGTTAATCCGCAGGTGAGGCAATTGGCAGACCTTCCAAACTCAAAATTTGGAGCTTGCGAGTTCAAATCTCGCCCTGCGGACCATTTGATGAACCATGGAACCTCTGCTACTGAACGAGTGTTGTGTTCGGGGTAGCACGTTCAAGTCACAGCCACAACCTTCTGACAGCCATGGTTCTTCAAATGGAGGTAACGTGAACGAAAGACAGGCATACGAAACGAAGGTGTTACCAGACGGGCGAGTAATTGATGTTTACCCGCTGACGTTCGGTCGCGCTAGGATCACGATTTCTGAGTCCTTGTCGGATCCGTGTTACCTCGACGGTTGGTGATACGACACTCCAAAAGCCGCAGTTGCGGCGATGAAAAATTGGGATGGGACAGGCGAACCTGATGGCTGGATGAGACATCCGAGATCGGGCCGACGCCGCGAACACGGAGATCCCAAAACTGAATATGTGAATCTGTAGACTAGTGCGGTTTTCTCTCTCGTTCCGCCTAAATAAAACGAGAAGCGGGTGGCCGTCCCGCGAACAAACCAATCGGCCATGTATGCTAAAATTCGGACATGGGAAATCACAAAGTTGGTTGTGCGTGTCCGTTCTGTAGTCGTAAAGGAAGAAAGCGCTCTAAGGAAGAATTAGCCTTGATGGGGCGTACTGGTTGTCGAAATCGTACAGAGTACGAACGAGCGCTTTCTGAAAAGTTAGTCGGAGAAGGTTACGAGGTCTTCTCTCCGTGGTCAGCGTGTGATCGAGTAGCATTGAAAGACGGCAAGGTATTTTTCGTGGAATTCAAAAAGCCACAACAGGAGCTAAGCCCAATTCAACAACGTGTTCATGATGCGCTCCCG